>OKSB01000621.1_pt1 | contig 38693 bp, 29 predicted proteins | sample 1601171 | NCBI WGS metagenome assembly OKSB01 (sample SAMEA3541496, study PRJEB24748) | human gut metagenome | biome: human gut; feature: human-associated habitat; material: faeces | place: China | collected 2012 | reverse complement strand
CAGAGCAAAAACAGTGTTTCAAAAAAGGAACGTTTTTTGAAACACCATTGTGTATTCAAGACCGTCATATCTGATTGTAATACACAAACTTACGCATAATAAAAGTGGTATCAAACAGCCTTTCCGGACTCATACGAAGATGTATAGGTCCGCAATGCGTCTTTGATACGATTATTCACTTTAATATCTTAGTATATGAATAGAACTTTTATTATGCGAGAGTATCTCGGTAAAGCCTTATGGCTGTGTTTTTGCCTTTCGATAGCAGGATGTACGGAAGATGACAGAATGACTCCCCTGTCTGCTGACAGCGGGGATACTGCCGACGAGTTAATTCCTATCCATATCAGTCTGACGGGTGACAACGACTATCATTCTTCCTCTTTTAACAACGCTTCGACCCGTAGCCACTCTCCCCTGATCGCCGAATGGGTGGGGGTAAAAGCTTTCTCACCTACACGCACAGGAGAGCAACCGGACTATGACGGTCCCCGGATAGCCTCGATGGAACTGACGGAAGATACCCTACCCCGTGTAAGTACCCGTGCAACAGTGCCTGTGGGAGTCTATTTCCGGCTGATTGTTTTCCGGAAGTCCGGAAGTGACTATGTCTTCCAGTCCGCTGCCGATTACACCTCCAATGGTACGGGCACTCCTGTACTCAAACAAGGGAAACTGCTGACACGCTCCGGAACGATACGTGTGGTGGGCTACTCCTTTAATACCACTGCCGCCTTGGGAACTATACCCGCATCATATACTTACAACAGCAGCACGATAAACATTCCCAATATGAACAGTGACTTCATGACCTTCGATTCCGGAGATATAACGAATGTAAATAGCCTCAGCCACAATCTTCTTCCGGTGAGCTTCAGCCAGAAGCTATGTAAATTGACGATTACCATCAGTCCTACCGGATTTCCGAGTAATACGATCACCAATTGCACGGGTGTATATGTAAAGCAAGGGGGAAACTCCACATCATGGAAGATCGGTCCTTCGACCAATGTGGTAGCCGCCAACACGAATAATACGGCGGCATTCAGTCCGAGCACGACCCTGAGTACAACCATACGCATGGTTCCATTTGCAGGGGCCAGGACCATTACAGTGCATTTCAATACGCTGACAATAAGCGGACGGACCGTGCCCAACAATACGGAAATCACCTCCACCCAAAGCGTGCAACTGAAAGAGGGAAAAAGCTATACGATGAAAATACAGTTTAAGAAAACCATCGGAATTAATGTACCCTCCGGAAGTATCAATTTAACTACAAATGGTTGTTCCTCAGCCGATAAAACAGCGTTAGCCAAGCTGATCTGGGCAGACGGGAATCTGAAAAGCACCGGATCTGCTAATTATGTGTGGGGAACTTATTCAGAATATGGATATTATTACACGTGGTATAGTACATATACGGGAAATACATCACTCAATAATACCGATCCTTGCCCAAAACTTAAAAGTGATTACGGAACGGGATGGCGTACTCCAAATAGTAATGAACTAACCATGCTTTCTCGTTGTACTAATAAAACGATAACCAATAAAGGCATGTGGTTTATGAATAACACAATAGGGCTTTTTCTACCTGCTACCGGCTTTCGTAACCATACTCAAGGAAGCTATACCTCGGCAGATATTGATGTTGGTAGCGCTGGGCGTTATTGGAGTTCTAATGCCAATGGCAGCTTTGCGTATGTCTTAGAATTTTCCAGTAACTATGCGAGTGTACCCAGCAACAATAACCGTAAAGCCAACGGTCTCACTGTTCGTTGCGTGAAAAACAAATAATAATATTCACTTTTAAACTTAACAAATCATGAAAACCGAACTCAAAGGTTGGCTTGCGGACAATACCGTAACCACCGACAACAAAGAAGACAAAATCCTGGTATTGGAAAGTGCCGGAAACCTGACACTAACCGATGTACTGGATGAAATGAAGAAAGAAGATACCGGCTTGCGGGCAGAGACTTTAAAGCATGCCGTCGATCTTTTTCAGCGTACAGTATCGGAATTGGTACTGAACGGATACTCTGTCAATACGGGGTTATTCCGTGCTGTTCCCCAGTTTCGCGGTGTTATAGACGGTGGAGTATGGAATCCTGAGAGAAATTCTATCTATGTTTCTTTCAATCAGGATAAGGATTTACGTGAAGCTATCGCACGGACCGGCGTAAAAATTCTGGGAGCCAAAGGCGATTCAGCCTATTTTATCGGTGGTGAAGACGCCGCCACCCGTGCTACGGACGGTAGTGCAACTGCAGGACGTAACTATCGTCTGCAAGGAAAGAATATTAAAGTAACTGGTACAGACTCTGCAGTGGGTATCGTATTGATTGATGAGAAAGGTACGGAAACAAAGTTGCCGATGGATATGATCGCCGTAAACAACCCTTCGGAAGTATTGGTGCTACTTCCTGCGGACTTAAAAGACGGAGTCTATGAATTACGACTACCCCATCGCGGCCAGCCTCTTCGGCTTCGCAGGCATGATCCTGGGCGTGCCGGTGTTTGCAATCATTTACCTGCTCATTTCCGATTCCGTCAACAATAAGCTTCGCAAAAAGAATCTGACTACCGACACGACGGCCTACGGCCCGATCAGCGAGGTCGCCGAGCTTCCGGAGCAGGACAGAACCGCCGCACCGTAACCGCCCGTACATGGAGAATTTCTCATGCAGGATGCACTGACTACGTTTTTTTCACAATTTGAGCCCGTTCCGTGGCTGTGCTATCTGTTCCCGGTGCTTGCGCTGGGGATCCTGATCCGCTGCGCGGTGAGCCTGCTGACGTTCCGGCCGGAGCCGGAGGTCTGGGCATGGCTGACCACGCCGGACGGCGCACACATCCCTGTCACGCACTGGGAAAGCCTTATCGGCCGCGGTGCAGGCTGTGATGTACAGCTTGGCTACCCAACCGTCTCGCGCACGCACGCAGTCTTAACGCGCTACGACGACGGCAGCTGGACGATCTCGGACGCGCACTCCAAATCCGGCGTGTTCGTCAACGGGAGGCAGACGGCGCTGTCCGCGCTGCGCTTCGGCGACGTCATTACGATGGGCGGCGTGAATTTCACGCTCATCCCCCTGACAAAGGAACAGGAGCGCATTCAGGCCGGGACCCGCACGCGGGCCGGCCATGCCGTGCATCAGGTGCCGACGCTGCTGCTCCTGACGCTGTTCCAGCTGCTGACAGCCATTCAGCTCATCCTCGGCGGCTGCGATCCTGCGCTGGAGCTGACCGCCTTCGGCGGACTGATCGGACTGGAATGGGCGTTGTATCTTGCCTTGCGCGCGTTCCGCAGAACGGGCTTCGAGGCGGAGACGCTGGCGTTTTTCCTGTGCACGATGGGCCTTGCCGTCGTGTCAAGCTCCGCGCCGGAAAGTCTGATCAAGGAGCTGCTTGCTATCGTCGCGGGCGTGTGCGTGTTCCTCGTCGTCTGCTGGTCGCTGCGCGATCTGGAGCGGGCAAAGACCGTGCGGTATCTCGCGGCTGTTGCAGGCATCGGCCTGCTGGCGTTCAATCTGCTCTTTGGCGTGGAAAAATTCGGCGCGCGCAACTGGATCCAGCTGGGCGGCGTGTCGTTCCAGCCGTCGGAGTTCGTCAAGGTCTGCTTTATCTATGTCGGCGCGTCCACGCTCTCGCGGCTGATGGCAAAGCGCAATATCGTGCTGTTCATCGCCTATTCCGCCGTGATCTGCGCGTGTCTGGCGCTCATGAAGGATTTCGGCACCGCGATCATTTTCTTTGTCGCGTTCCTTGTCATCGCGTTCCTGCGCTCCGGCAACTTTGCGACCATCGCGCTGGCCATCGCCGCGACGGGCTTCGCAGGCGTTCTGGTACTGCGCTTTCTGCCCTACGCGCGCAACCGCTTTGAGGCGTGGGGCCATGTGTGGGACTATGCGCTCACGACCGGGTATTCCCAGACGCGCTCGATGATGTGCATCGCCTCGGGCGGCCTGTTCGGCCTCGGGCCGGGGAAGGGCTGGCTCAAATACGTCGCGGCGTCAGACACCGATCTGGTCTTCGCCTTCGTCTCGGAGGAATGGGGCCTCATCATGGCGGTTCTGATGGTCGCGTGCATTGTCATTCTCGCCTGCTTCGTCGTGCGCTCCGCGCCCGCGGGCAGAAGCTGCTTTTATACCATCGGTGCCTGCGCGGCTGTGACGGTCATGGTCACGCAGACGATCCTGAACGTGTTCGGCATGGCGGATTTCCTGCCGCTCACGGGCGTGACGTTCCCGTTCGTGTCGAACGGCGGGTCGAGCATGGTCTGTGTCTGGGGCCTGCTGGCCTTTATCAAGGCCGCCGATACCCGGCAGAACGCCTCTGTCGCCATCCGCGTCCCGCACGGCGTCACGCCGCTGCCGGAGGAGCCTGACGCACAGGAGGCTGCTGAGGAGCCTGCGGCGGAGGACCCTGACGCCGCCTGGCAGCGTCCTGCCGGAAAGGAGGCGTGCAGATGAAAAAGGTATCGCGCCGCGCGCTGTTCGCGCTGGCTCTGGCCGTTGTGCTTGCCGTGGGGACGCTGGCCTTCTGCGTCAAATACGCGGCAAACGCCGAAAAATGGGTCACGTTTTCCGGCAGTCCGCACGTCTATACCGGCACGAATCTCACCGGCGGCAAAATTTACGACCGCTCCGGCGTACGCATCCTGAATACAACGGATGGCCGCGTGTACAGTGCCGATGAAGCCGTGCGCGAGGCGACCGTCCATCTGCTGGGCGACCGCTACGGCTATATCAGCGCGCCGCTGCTGGGCAATTTCGCCGAGCAGATGATCGGCTACGATAAAATTACCGGCCTGAACGAAGCATCCAAGGGCACGGCCAGCGCAAGACTCACCATCAGCGCCGAGGTTCAAAAGGCGGCCCTGCAGGCGCTCGGCAGTTATCACGGCGCCGTCGGCGTCTACAATTATAAGACCGGCGAGATTTTATGCGCCGTGACCAGTCCCAGCTACGACCCCGACAACATCCCCGATATCGCGGGCGACGAGACAGGCACATATGACGGCGTGTATCTCAACCGCTTCTTTGACGCGGCCTATACGCCCGGCTCCATTTTCAAGCTCGTGACAAGCGCCGCAGCGCTGGAAAAAAGCGCGTCCGCGCAGACCGAGACACATACCTGCACCGGGAAAACCATCATCGGCGGGCAGGAGATCGTCTGTATGTCCAGCCATGGGACGCTTGCCATGCCGGAGGCGCTGGCGCATTCGTGCAACGTCTATTACGGTGAGCTGGCCTCGGCCCTCGGTAAGGACGCTTTGCAGGCGGCCTGCGATAAGCTCGGCCTCAACGGAACGCTCACCTGCGACGGCTATACCGCCCGGTCGACCGTCGATCTGTCAGACGCGGACGACGGCAGCGTCGCCTGGGCCGGGATCGGCCAGTATACCGACCAGATCACGGCGATCCAGTTCCTGCGCTTTATGGGCGTGATCGCGAACGGCGGAGAGGCGGCGGAGCCGTATCTCATGCAGAAAATTTCCCGCGCGGGCCAGACGGTCTATGAAGCGGAAACGAAGACGACCGGGCGGCTGCTGTCCGAAGAAACAGCCGAAGCGCTCGGAAAGATGATGCGCGGCGCGGTCGTGAACCAGTACGGCGCGTGGCAGTTCGGCAGTCTGACGGTCTGCGCCAAGTCCGGCACGGCGGAGCGCGAAAACGGCCCGGCAGACGCGATGTTCGCGGGCTTCGTGGAGGATGAGGCATATCCGCTCGCGTTCGTCGTCTTCGCTGAGCGCGGCGGCTCCGGCAGCCAGACAGCCGCGCCCATCGCCGCAAAGGCCCTTGCCGCGTGCAAGACCATGCTGGATACCCCGAACCCGAACGGTTGAGCGCTTGGACAGCCGGCAGGCGCGAAAAGCAGTCGTCCGCCGGCAAATCCATGCAGCCACATAAAGTATAAACGTAGGAGAATCCCACTATGACTGATTTCCACACGCTGATCGACAGCTATCAGAACTGCGCCTGCGGGCAGGCGCATGAATGTGCCATCCGGGATATCGAGATTGGCAGCGGGCTTGTGTCCGAGACCGGCGAGATCCTGAAGAAAAACGGCTTTGGCCCCCGGCTCCTGCTGGCGGCGGACGAGCAGACGCTTGCCGCTGCGGACGGCATTGAGGCTTCCCTGTCCGGCTTTACCGTCCTGCGCCATATCTGGCCGTCCATCCGCGTCGCGACCATGCAGGACGTGGAGAAGATCGAGGGGTATTTTGACCGCGTGGACGGCGTGCTTGCCGTCGGCACGGGGTCTGTCCATGACCCGTGCAGGCTTGCCTGTGCGCGGCATAACGTGCCGCTGTGCCTGTTCGCAACAGCCCCCTCGATGGACGGCTTCGCGTCCTATTCCGCGCCCATTGTCAACGGCAATTTCAAGATCACCTATCCCGCAAAATGCCCCGAGGTCATCATCGGCGACACGAAAATTCTCGCGGACGCTCCGGCAGAGCTTAAATCCGCGGGCTTCGGCGATATGATCTCGAAATATATCGCGCTCATCGACTGGCAGGTATCGAATCTTCTGACCGGGGAATCCTATTGTGAGCGCGTCGCCGCCCTGACGCGGCGGGCGACCGACCAGATCTTCGCCATGGCTGGACGCGTTACAAAGCGCGATGAAAAAACGGCAGCGGCAATCTTTGAGTCTCTCCTGCTGACCGGCATTGCGATGAGTTTCACCAAAACCTCCCGCCCCGGCAGCGGCACGGAGCATATCATGGCCCATTTCTGGGAATGCATGGAGCTGCTGGAAGGCAAAACGCCCAATTACCACGGCGAGGACGTCGGCGTGACGACGCTCATCATGCTCCGGTATTACGAAGCGCTCTCCCGTCTGCCGCAGGTCACGGCCCATCCGGAGGTCTGCAATTGGGATGAGATCTACCGCATCTACGGCCCATTGGCCCCGGATGTCCAGAAGCTCAACACCCCGGACACCATCACAGACGGCATCGCCCCCCGCCGCATCGAAGCCTGCTGGCCCCAGATCCGCCGAATCGTGCAGTCCGTGCCGTCCTATAACGCCTGCCTTGCCGCCATGCGGCAGGCCGGGTGCAAAACAACGATCGGGGAGGTCGGCAAAGCGCCGGACTTCGTCGAGATCAGCTTCCGCTTCCACCCGTATATGCGCCGCAGGCTGTCATTGAAGCGTGTGAGCCATATGCTGGATCTGCCGGAACCGCTTTTCTGAACAGACACGCCGAAAAGGAGCGCAGAACCATGGAAAATTACGATGAAAAGATGAACTACAGCTTTGAACCCGCGCCCGAGGAGCCGTCCCGGCCGCCGCTGGAGCAGGCCAAGGAGGAGATCCGGCGCAGCGGCAAGCACACCAGACTCAAGATCGCGGCGCTGCTGGCCGCGCTGGCGATCGTTGCGGCTGTCGGCGGCTCCGTGCTGACGAAGACCATCGACGCCATTGGGCAGAAAAACCTCGCCGAGCAGGAAAAGAACGCCGCGGCCAGCGCCATGGCCGAGCAGCCCGTAGAGCAGGAGCAGCCCGCAGCGCCGGAATCGCAGAGCAATGCCGCCTACCGGCTCGAACGGACGCCCCTGCCGGAAACGCTCAAGTCCAACGAGGGCGACAAGACGCTTACACCGGCGCAGGTCTATAAGATGAACATCGGCGCGGTCTGCGGCATTTCCACGCAGGTCACAGCCGACCTCTGGGGCGTGGAAACGACCGGCATATGCACGGGCAGCGGCTTCGTCCTGACGGAGGACGGCTATATCGTTACCAATCACCACGTCATCGCGGATGCGGACGAGGGGACCGTCGTCGTGCAGTTCTATTCGGGCGAGGAATACCCCGCCGCCATCGTCGGCACGGACAGCATGAACGACGTTGCGCTTCTGAAGATCGAGGCCAAGGGCCTGCAGACCGTCACGGTCGGCGATTCCGACGAGGTCGAGGTCGGCGAGACAGTCGAGGCCATCGGAAATCCGCTGGGCGATCTGACGTTCACCATGACCGCCGGTTACATCAGCGCGCTTGACCGCGAGATCGATGCTGATGGAACACCCATCAACATGCTGCAGACCGACGCGGCTATCAACTCCGGCAACTCCGGCGGGCCGCTGTTCGATATGAACGGCAATATCATCGGCGTTACGACCGCGAAGGTATCCGGAACGACGGAGACGGGCGTGACCATCGAAGGGCTCGGCTTCGCCATTCCCATCAACGACGTGCTGCGCGTAGTCTATGATCTGCAGCAATACGGCCGCGTCCGCGGCCGGGCCTATCTCGGCGTCACACTGCAAAATCTCGACGCAGAGGTTGCGGAAATTTACGGCCTGCCCTCCGGACCGCAGGTCGTGACCGTGACGGAAGGCAGCTGCTCGGAAAAGGCAGGCTTGCAGCCGCACGATATCATTCTGGAATTTGACGGCCGCGAGATCAACGCGTATTCCGATCTTGTCTCCGCACTTTCCAAGCACCGGGCGGGCGATACCGTCAAGCTGAAGCTCTACCGCGCGGGCGCGGAGATCGAGGTCACGCTCACGCTCGACGAGCGGCCCGGCGAGGAGGAGATCAACGAGGCCGAGCAGCAGGCGCAGAACGAGCTGGAAGGCCAGTCCGGGCAGGAGGAAGAATTCACAGTGCCGGACTTTGACGGCTACGGCTACGATTACGGCGGATAAAAGGCATATCCCCCTGTCCATCGCATAAGGATGGACAGGGGTGATGTTTTATGAAGCGATTTTTCCGGCAGTACGGCAGACTGACGCTGGCGCTGGCGGCGGTGCTGGCGTTCTGCGCCGTTCTGCCGCTGCTGTTTCAGCAGAGCCGGTCGATCGAAACCGGGTCGTGGGGCCTGAGCTTCCGGACGGAGGGCCAGCCGCCCGCCGGCAACGCGTCAAAGGAGGCGCTGCGGCGCTATGACGCGGTCTATCTCGGCGATGAGACACAGAAGAAGCTCTATCTGACCTTTGACGCAGGCTATGAAAACGGCTGCACGGAGCCGATTCTGGAGGCGCTGGCGAAGCACAACGTCAAGGCGGCGTTCTTCGTTGTGGGCAACTACATCGAGCAGAACCCGGAGCTTGTGCGCCGGATGCTGCGCGAGGGGCATATCGTGGGCAACCACACGTACCACCACTATGATATGTCGAAGCTTTCAGACGAAGCCGCCTTCAATCAGGAGCTGACGAGCCTCGAAACGCTCTACCGGGAGACGACCGGCGAGGACCTGCCGCGCTATTACCGCCCGCCGCAGGGCATTTACAGCGAAAAAAATCTTGAAATGGCGCAGAAGCTCGGCTACCGGACGGTATTCTGGTCGCTGGCCTACGTCGACTGGTATCAGGACAACCAGCCGACCGACGAGCAGGCGTTTTCCAAGCTCCTGCCGCGCATCCATCCGGGCGCGGTCGTGCTGCTGCACTCCACGTCGCAGACGAACGCGCGGATCCTGGACACGCTGCTGAGCAAATGGGAGGAGATGGGCTATTCCTTCGGAACGCTCGACGAGCTGTTCGCGTAGCCGTCACCATTTTCGGACCTCTGCATAACATGGAATGAGCGAGCGATCAAACGCTACGTTATCTTTCAGGAGGTCTTGTTATGTCTTGTAATCAGTCCGGATTCTGCGCCTTCGGCAACAGCTGGTGGTGGATCATCATCCTTCTGCTGATCTTCGGCACCGGCAGCAATGGCTGCGGCAATTCCTGCGGCTGCGACACCGGCTGCGGCTGCTGACAGCGCTACATGACGCAAAAGGGGAGCGGCGTGAGCCGCTCCCCTTGCGTGCGTGTCAGGGTGTATCTTCCGGCTGGCAGAGCGTGAAGCAGCTGCGGTCGGTGCGGAGCAGGCCGTCGCGCTGCATATTCGAAAGCTCGGCGGACATGGCGCTGCGGTTGACGGACAGGTAATCTGCCAGCTGCTGCCGGTCAAAGGGGATGCGGAAGCTGGCGCTGCCGGCCCGGCGTGCCTGCGCGGACAGATAAGCCAGCAGCTTTTCGCGCGTTGTGCGCTGGGAAAGAAAACCCGCCTTTTCATTCAGCTGCATATTTTTTTCTGCCAGCACCCGGATGAGGTTCTGCGAAAGCGTTTTGTGCTGCGCGCAGGCCTTTTCGCAGGGGGAGAAGACGGCGCGCACGTTCAGATACAGAACGCTCCCGTCCGTTGTGCACTGTACGCTCACCGGGGAAACGGCGTGCGCGCAGGCAAACGCTTCGGCAAACAGCTCGCCCGGCCCAACGGCGGCAAGCAGATTGCGGTTGCCCCAGAAATCCTCCTGCAGGACCTCGGCCTCGCCGGACAGGATGATCCCGGCGGATGAGGCTCTGTCTCCCGCCCGCAGCAGGAACTGCCTGCGCCGGAAGCGGGCCTGCCGCGCGGACAGACACGGCAGCATCTCCCGGATCTGCGCCCTGCGCAGGCCCCGGAACAGCGCACATTCGGTCAAAATGTTCGGTTCATCCATAATTTGAATCTCCTTTGTTTGAAAAACAACATACATTTTTTCTTCAGTATCCTATACTATGACCAGAAAGTCAAGTAACTGACGATTGGATCAGCAGTTACTTAAAAAGGGGATGATGAGCATGATCATGGACGGCTGCCAGGGCAAGCCGAGAACGCCGACCATTGAGGACCGGATCTGTCCGAACTGCGGCAATCCGATCGAGATTTTTTCCACAGACACGGAGGTCGCCTGCGATAACTGCGGCTTCATCGTGTACAACGACAAGCTCAGCTGCGTGCAGTGGTGCAAATACGCGAAGCAGTGCGTGGGCGAGGAGACGTATGAGAAGCTGATGATCATCGCGCGGCGCAATCAGGAAAAGGCCGACGCCGAGCGGCGCGCGAGATTGGAGGCCCAAAAGCAGCAGGAGGGACAAGCATGAAACGGACGATCATCGAAATCGACGAGGCGGCCTGCACGGGCTGCGGCCTGTGTGCGCAGGCGTGCCACGAGGGCGCGATCGCCATCATAGACGGAAAAGCAAAGCTGATCCGGGACGATTACTGCGACGGGCTTGGCAACTGTCTGCCGGTCTGTCCAGTGGATGCGATCCGCTTTATCGAGCGCGAAGCGGCGGCATATGACGAGGAGGCTGTCAAAAAAGCGAAGCTCGAACGGCTGACGGAGAAGGCGGTCAGGGGCGTGCAGGCGGCAAAAAAGCCGGGCGCAAGCGCACCGGACAGGCTGGCCTGCGGCTGCGCCGGGACGCAGGTACGGACGCTTGCGCAGGAGTCCGCCGGACAGGACGCGCCCGCGCAGCCGGGCCGTCTGCAAAACTGGCCGGTGCAGCTGCAGCTCGTACCGGTGCGTGCACCGTATTTTGACGGCTGCGACCTGCTGATCGCCGCCGACTGCACGGCTTACGCCTGCGGCAGCTTCCATGCGGACTTTATCCGCGGCCGCGTCACGCTCATCGGCTGTCCGAAGCTCGACCGCGCGGACTATGCGGAAAAGCTGACGGCCATCCTGACGGAGAACGACGTGCGCAGCGTGACGCTCACACGCATGGAGGTGCCGTGCTGCGGTGGGCTGGAATACGCCGCGCGGCAGGCTGTCGCGGCAAGCGGAAAGGACATTCCCATGCGCGTCGTGACGTTCACAGCGGAGGGCAAAATCCTGCCGCAGGACGCCTGAAGCTGAAAAAACAAAGAAAAACCCGGATCCCGCGCAGCTGTGGGATCCGGGTTTTTTATGCAGATTAGCCAAAATTACTCTGGAAATTTTACAAAAATATAGAAAAACATTGGATGCACTTGACGCGGCGGGCAAATGGTCATATAATCGCATTTGGTAGTTAAGCCCAAAAAAGATATTGCAATTTATTTTCATTTTTATGATTTTATCAGACTTTTAACGGTTTCTTTACTTTGAAAATATTATGTCGAAGGACATCGAGAAGTTTCTGGAAAATATTGCATAAAAGAAATTGAAAAATTTACCAGAATGTGCTATATTCATGATGTCGCAGCGATAAAAAAGTCAGTGTCTGACACAAACCATATTATGAGGAGAGGTCAAGAATGGAAAACCGTGTCAAAATTCTGATCGCAGATGGAAATGAGGAGTTTTGCGATCACGTCAAACGCCGTCTGGAACAGGTTCCCGGCTATGAGATCGTCGGTACGGCAGCCGACGGGCAGCGCGCGGCAGAGCTTATGCGCGTGACGAAGCCGGATATCCTGGTACTGGATCTGATGCTGTCGAAGCTGGACGGCATCGCGGTCCTGAAACGGGCGCGTGAGATGGACAAGCCGCCGGCAGCGCTGGTGCTGACGGGCTTTATGACGGAATACGTCGCCAACATGGCGGCGAGTCTCGGCGTGCAGTATTTCATGACGAAGCCGTGCGAGCTGGACGCCGTGGCCGAGCGCATCCACGAGATGACCGCGATCGACGGTCAGCTCCGTCAAAACGCCCAGCGGCGGCAGGAGGTCAACATCGAGGCAATGGTCACCTCCATTATCCATGAGATCGGCGTTCCGGCGCACATCAAGGGCTATCAGTATCTGCGCGAGGCGATCATGATCGCCGTACAGGACATGGACGTCATCAACGCCATCACGAAGGTCCTGTACCCGCAGGTCGCCAAGACGTTCGCGACCACGCCGTCGCGCGTCGAGCGCGCCATCCGCCACGCCATCGAGGTCGCGTGGGACAGAGGCGATCTCGAAACGCTCCAGCGCTTTTTCGGCTACACCGTCTCGAACACAAAGGGCAAGCCGACAAATTCCGAGTTTATCGCGCTCATCGCCGACAAGCTCCAATTGCAGCTGAAAAACGGTCAGGTGATCTGAGCGACGTGATACAGCCGCTTCCTGTAAGGGCCAGGAACCTGCAAATTCGCCGTGAATTTCTAAAAATCACTGCTTTCCGTCAGCCCATGCCCGGAAGCGCTAACGCGCTTCCGGGCAAATTTTTTGTGTTCCGCGTAAATTTTTCTTGCGTATCGGGGAAAAGTATGGTATGATCTGTGCAAGCAGTTAAGGTTCTCTAACCAAACGGGTGGAAGCAGTCCTATCTGCCGCAGTCCGCAGGACAGGCGGAGAATGGGTGTACTGTATCCTATGGTTAGAGATATCTAACTAATTTCAAACCGAAAGGACGAGCCTATGAGCGTTGTAATTCTTGGCGGCAACGAATGTATGGAGCGCCGCTACCGGGAGCTTTGCGAAAGCTACCAATGTCAGTCGAAGATCTTCACCAAGCCCGCCGGCGGCCTGCGGAACAAGCTGGGCAGCCCGGATCTGACGATCTTTTTCACCAATACCATGTCCCACAAGATGGTGCAGGGCGCGCTGAGCGAGCTCAAGGGCCGCGGGACGATCATCGAGCGCTGCCACACCAGCTCTCTGTCCGCGCTGCGCGGCATTCTGGACAAATACGCGGCGCAGGGAGCCTGCTGATGTCGGAAGAAATGGTCGTGCGGCAGGCCGCGCCGACGCTGGCCGGGATCAAGACCGGAAGCCTGTTTCCATGTCCTTGCACGGAAAAGGAAACGCTGCTGGAGGAGATCCGCGCGTTCAACCGGCGCTATCTTTCCCGCGGGCTGTGCCTGCTGCCGCTGCGGTTCACCGAGGGGAAGGCGCTTTTGTACCTCTACCGTCCGGCGGCGCTGCAGCGTGATCTGCGCGCGCAGACGGCAAAGGCGCTTCTGGCGGACGCGGGATATCCCTGCGGCAGCTGCGGCGGATGCGTTGCGCGGCTGGTGCGCCGTATGCGCGAGGGCGCGGAATTCCCGCACGAGGTCGGCCTGTTTCTCAGCTATCCGCCGGAGGATGTCAAGGGATTCATTGAGAATCGCGCGGCAAACGCCAAATGCACGGGCGTGTGGAAGGTCTACGGCGACGAACGGCAGGCGCGGCAGACGTTCGACCGTTATAAAAAATGTACGCAAACCTACTGTGAACGTTGGCGCTCCGGTGTGGAACTGGACCGGCTGGCGGTCGCAGACAGAATAGAAAGGAAGTCCTGATTATGAAAAAAACAGCAGTCATTTATTGGAGCGGCACCGGCAACACCGAGGCCATGGCAAACGCCGTCGCGGAGGGCATGCGCGAGGCCGGCGCGGAGTGCGCCGTCTGGACGCCTGCGGACGTCGGCGCGGATGCAGTGAAGGAACTGGACGCCGCCGCACTCGGCTGCCCGGCGATGGGCGCTGAGGAACTGGAAGAGACGGAATTCGCGCCGATGTTCGACGCGGTGAAATCGGCGCTTGCGGGCAAGTCCGTTGGCCTGTTCGGCTCCTATGGCTGGGGCGACGGCGAATGGATGCGCACGTGGGAGGAAGACTGCGGAGCTGCCGGGATCAACCGTGTATCGGACAGCGTCATCTGCTGCGAAGCGCCGGACGACGAGGCGCTTGCCGCCTGCCGCGCGCTGGGCAGGAAGCTTGCCGAATAACGCTTGACAGCGCCGGTTCCCGATGTTATATAGTATAGAAAAACAGGATCGGGAGGCATCAGACATGGTACAGATCACAAAAGAGAATGGTATGCAGAGCGCAGGCGTCCCGTTTGCATGGGTCGAGGTACAGTACCCGGACAAGGCGCAGTGGGATGAGACAGGCTTCTACGATATGGTAGAGCAGCACGTCGCCGCGCTGCGGGAGCAATACCGGGAGTACGTCCGCGCGGACGTGTTCGGGCAGAACCCGTATTTCCGCTATTTCCGGAAATTCAAGAAGACGTACCCTGTCATGATGCAGTTCGAATCCGTGCTGCTCAAGGGCAGGGAGTTCCCGCGCTGGAACGCCGTGACCGCCGTACCGTTTCTGGCTGAGCTGGAAACGCATGTGCTCTGCGGCACGCATGACGTTGACTGCCTGATGGGGCCGGTCGAGCTGTATCAGGCGGAAGCCAGGGAACCGTTTGCGGGCCTGCGCGGCGATGAGGTCCACACTTACCCCGGAGACGTCACCGGACGCGACGCGGGCGGCATCATCTTCAGCATGATCGCCGGTGCGGACGAAAGAACGTGTGCGCGGGAGGAAAGCCGCCATGTGTTCTACCCCGTCTTCGGCGTGCCCGGACAGGCACCCGACGCACTGCGCAGCGCGCAGACGCGCATGGCGGAATACGCAGCGCTCCTCGCGAAGGATGCGCAGATCGCGTGTGAATTGATCTGAAAAACGGCGGCCGGAGCTTCCGGCCGCCGCGGGTTTATGGTGAGGTACGAAAGTCTTCCGGCGAATCCGTACTGCCCGGCAAATTTCAAATGCAGAGCGTTTTTACCGCAGCCATTCAAGGGCAGCTGCTCACAAATCTGGCGTCCCGTAACAGGCGGCGCGTACCATAGCGCCCGTAGGGTGAATATGTGTGTTCGCAGCGGCTAAAAATCAGGGCTTGCCTGAAACGTACCCGCAGCAGGCACCGAACGCGTCCAGGCACTCTTTTCTTCCATATCTTTTCTCTTGCGAGAGAAAAAATATGGCCGCCGGAGGCTCGTCGGAACCGGCCTCGACGGAACGAGTCCCCGCTATGCGCGGAGCCTCTTATCCTCTGAGCACGTTTCCTCCTCTTTCCCGTCGAACCGCTCCGCTGGGTTCGCCGGGAATGCTTGAACCTCATAGTTGCACCGACATAAAAACCGCGGCGTCCGAACATTCAGACGCCGCGTGTGCTTTTATTCATCCCGGTACCGGAACAGTGCCCGGCTGAGGGCTAAGATCTCCGGCTCGTCGAGGGAATTTTCAAAAACTGCCGTTCCCGGTTTGCCGCATTGGCGCAGCATACCGCTTTGCGCAAGCTTCCGTTCGAGCTGCATCGCGACGCCGTGGCTGCCGTCCATGATCTCCGGCCCCGGCCCGACGATCCTGCGGATCGCGCCCGTCAGGAACGGATAGTGCGTGCAGCCCAGCACGATCCCGTCGACCGGCTCGCGCAGATACGGCGCGAGCTTTTCGGTCAGATACGCCTCCACGGCGCTCCCGCGCAGCTCTCCGCGCTCGACAAACTCCATCAGCCCCTCGCACGGCAGGCCGATAATCTGCGCGCGGTCGTCAAACTGGTGCTTGAGCGCCTGAAATTTCTCCTGCTTGATGGTCATGGGCGTGGCCATGACCAGAATCCTGCCGCCGGGGTATTTTTCTACGGCGGGCTTGAGCGCAGGCTCCGTTCCAATCACGGGAATGTCCGGGTAGACTTGCCGCAGCAGGCCGATGGCGGCGGATGTCGCCGTGTTGCAGGCCACGACGATGGCCTTGGCTCCGGCGCTTACCAGATGCTCCGCCGCCGCAAGGCTCAGCGCCTGGATCTGCGCTTCGCTCTTGACGCCGTAGGGCGCGTGGAGCGAGTCGCCGTAGTACAGATAGTTTTCCTGCGGCAGCAGCCGCACCGTCTCGCGCAGGACGCTGATCCCACCGAGGCCGGAGTCAAAAAACGCAACAGGCCGATCCTGCTTCTGCATACTCACGCCTCCAAAAACCGCACGATCTCATTCAGATCGTATTCCCCGCCGTCCATGTTGATGCGCAGCGTCCGCTCCGGCGGGAGGGTTTTGGCCCATTCGTCGTAAAGCTCCTTGAGCTCGTACACATACATGAGGTCGAGATCGTCCTCGTATTCCCGCCCGCGCTGGCGCATATGCTCGATGATCGTGCTGACGGAGCAGTCGAGATAGAGATACTTGTCGACCGGCGGCATCAGCGACGCGATGCCGTGCGCCAGCTTGCAGAGAATGTCGAATTCGTCCTGCGTCAGATCCTGCTGGTTCAGGCGGTATTTCGCGATGACCAGATTTTCCAGAAACGCGCGGTCAAAGAAGAAAAACTCGGTGTCGCCGACCTCCGGCCGCCACTTCTCGTCGTCAAAATACAGCGAGAGGAAGCTCACCTGCGAGTGAAACGACCAGCGTTTGGAATCGGAATAGTATTCATTGATATAGGGGTTGTCCTGCGGGCGCTCCTCATGAAACGCGGCGCGCGGGCCGAAATATGCTGTGAGCCGCTGCAAAAGCGTCGTCTTTCCCGCGCCGACAGTGCCGCAGATCGCGATGTACTTCATATCCGCCCGCCTCCTTCGTTTACACAAAACGCTTTTCTATTCTACAACATCCAGCCGGTGGAAGCAAGATGCAAAACTGCCGAAAAACACGGCGTCCCGCTTGCAAACCTCCCGGCGGCATGATACGATAGAAAAAAGAAAAGGGGAGGGTGCTGCAATGAACTACGCGGCGATCAAAAACTGCGATATTGCCAACGGACCCGGCGTGCGGGTCAGTCTGTTCGTCTCCGGCTGCCGCCACCACTGCAAGGATTGCTTCAATCCCGAAACGTGGGACTTTGCCTGCGGCGAGCCGTTTGATGAGGCTGTGATGGACAAGCTTCTCGCCCTGCTGGCTCCCGGCTATATCCGGGGCATCACGTATCTCGGCGGCGAACCGTTTGAGCCGGAGAACCAGCCGGGGCTGCTGGAGCTTTCTCGCAGGATCAAGGCGGCCTATCCCGAAAAATCCATCTGGTCGTTCACGGGCTATCTCTTCGACCGCGACATTCTGGCAAAAAAGCTCGGCCCGTGGGAGGTCACGCAGGAGCTTTTGTCCTATCTCGACGTGCTGGTTGACGGGCCGTTCGTTGCAAGCCTCAAAAATCTGAACCTGCGCTTCCGCGGCTCGTCCAATCAGCGGCTGATCGACGTGCCCGCAAGCCTGAAAACCGGAGCCGTCGTCCTCTGGGACGAGCGGCAGTAGGAGGAAGTCTATGCCTGTGATCAAGATCCACTATTTTTCCGACGATCTGCCCCGTCTGCAAAAAACCAGCAAGGGCGACTGGATCGATCTGTACTGCGCACAGACCATGACGCTTCACGCGGGGGAGTATGCCCTTGTCCCGCTGGGCGTGTCGATGCAGCTGCCGGAGGGGTATGAGGCGCGCACGGCCCCGCGCTCGTCCACGTTCAAGCGCTGGGGCATTCTGCAGGCCAACTCCGTCGGCGTGATCGACAACAGCTACTGCGGCACGAACGATGAATGGAAGCTGCCGGTCTACGCCACGCGCGACACCGTGCTCGAAAAGGGCGACCGCATCTGCCAGTTCCGCATCTATGAGGTGCAGCCGCCCATCAGTTTTGAAGAATGCGACACGCTTTCCGACACCGACCGGGGGGGCTTCGGCTCGACCGGCGTGCGCTGATTTTTTTGAAAACGATACTCCGATACAAGAAAGGATGATTTGGTTATGAAAACGTTGCTCAAGGGCGGCACGGTCGTCTCTGCGGCAGGCTCCCGCATTGCGGATGTGCTGGTGGACGGCGAGAAGATCGCCGCTGTCGGCGAAGGACTGGCAGTGGACGGCACAAAGGTCGTCGACGTGCGCGGCAAGCTGCTCTTCCCCGGCTTTATCGACGCGCATACGCATTTTGACCTCGACGTCTGCAACACCACGACCGCCGACAACTTTGACACCGGCACGCGCAGCGCCATCCACGGCGGCACGACGATGGTCATCGACTTTGCCTGCCCGAATAAGGGCGAGACGCTGGGCTACGGGCTTGATCTCTGGCACAAAAAGGCCGACGGCCGGTCCAGCTGCGACTACAGCTTCCACATGACCATCGACGACTGGAACGAGGGCATCAAAAATGAAATTCCGGCCATGTTTGCCGCCGGTATCCCATCGTTCAAGATGTACATGACGTATCCCGCCATGATGATCGGCGATCAGGACCTGTTTTCCGCGCTGCTGGAGCTGAAAAAATACGGCGGCATCGCGGGCGTTCACTGCGAAAACGCGGGCGTGATCGACGCGCTGATCGCGCAGCACAAGGCGGAAGGAAAGACGGCCCCGTCGTCCCATCCCGAGTGCCGCCCGAATCCGCTTGAGGCGGAGGCCGTGGCCCATCTGCTGCGCATTGCGGAGGTCGCGGACGTTCCCATCGTGATCGTGCACCTGAGCACGAAGGAGGCACTGCTCGAAGTTATGCACGCGCGTGAACGCGGCCAGAAGGTCTATGTCGAGACGTGCCCGCACTATCTGCTGCTGGACGACAGCGTCTATTATCAGGAGGACTATTCCGCCTCTGCCCGCTATATCTGCGCACCGCCCATGCGCAAAAAGGAGGATCAGGCGGTTTTGTGGAAGGCCCTTGCCAACGGCAGCATCCAGACCGTCTCGACCGACCATTGCAGCTTTACGCTGAAACAGAAGGACGCCGGACGCGGCGACTTTACGAAGATCCCCGGCGGTCTTCCCGGCGTGGAAACGCGCGGCGAGCTGCTCTATACCGCAGGCGTGGCCGAAGGCCGCATCACAAAGGAGCAGATGTGCGCCCTGCTGTCCGAAAACCCCGCCCGGCTCTATGGCGCATATCCGCGCAAGGGCGTGATCGCGCCCGGCAGCGACGCGGACATCGTCGTCTACGATCCTGAGGCTGACACGGTCATCACCGCGCAGACGCAGCTTTCCGCTGCAGGCTACACGCCCTATGAGGGCTTCAAGACCAGGGGTTCCATCGCACAGGTCTATCTGCGCGGCACGCTCGCCGTCGACCACGGCGAAATGAAGACCGGCCCCATCGGCACGTACATCCCGCGCCATCCGGGAAGTCTGTAAGCATAAGCGCAGCGGCCCGGCACGGGCTGCTGCGCTGGTTTCTTTCTGGATTTGATTGACAGTGCCCAAAGACTGTGGTACAGTGAGATTACAGCCAGTGATATACGGGGCGTCTTGGACGTGTTTGCCGGGGGGGCTTCGGCCTGTTGATCCGCTTCGGGCGGGCACATCGGTATCGTCGGAAACACTGGCTATTTTAGAAGAACCTTGCGGCAGATCGTTTACGGGCGTTATGTATGGGGTTTTCGTCAAAGAGAGCATTATACTCTGTATCTTGCGGGTTCTTTTTAGACGATGGAATTTGAGTCCCAGCGTCACCAATGGTGACAAGGCTGGTTGGATTGGCTCTTGTTCCATCGTCTTTTCTTTATTACGCCCCATGTCATTGGGCGAAGCGTTATGATTGACAGAATCAGAGAGTTGTGATATGTTGGAAATATAGCCAGTGTTTCTTTCTGCGTCTGGGACGTGGTTGCCGGGGGGGCTTCGGCCTTTTGATCCGCCTTGAGCGGGCACATCGGTTTCGGAAAGAGCATTGGCACAATAAATACAGCTGATGAGACACCGGCCGAAAGGGGCGATTCGCCCGAGCGTCCACCGTCCAAGGCTGTGTTTGCGCTCCTGCGGTCCCGGTAATCCTGCCGCGGCGGGAACCCCGGTCTTGATTGCCGCAGGAGCGTTTTTCGTGTTTGCAGGCGCATTCTCTCCGGCATTTCCTTCAAAATACAGCCTCCCATTCTCATGCATGGCATGACAACGGGAGGCTGTTTCGCAGATTCCTGCCGCTCAGGTTTGCCGGGCGGCTTTTTCCATGAGCTTCTGATAGACCGGGCGCATGGCAGGCTCGGAGACGGAGGATAAAACATCTTGCACCGAAAGCCAGCGGACGGCGCTGTTTTCATCCGGCTTGCAGCGGATGGGGGATTTGTCGTCGGCCTCCAGCAGATACGTCGCGTTCAGATGCAGGTGGGCGCAGACGAATTTTCCACGCTTGACGTGCGGCGCGACGTGCAGGATTTCGAGTGAGAAGATATCCGGAGAGACGGGCGCGGCCAGCACGCCGGATTCCTCATTTGCCTCGCGCAGCGCGACGGAAAGAAGGTCGGCTTCCCCGTCGGCGTGTCCGCCGAGCCAGGCCCAGGACTGATAGAGATTGTGATAGGCCATAAGCACCTTCGTCCTGTCCGGGTTTACGATCCAGCAGGAGGCGGTAAAGTGCGCCGTAGCGTTTTCGCGCGTAAGGAGATCGGAGAAGCAGTCCATGTCGGCCAGCATCTGCCGCCGGTCGGCCTCCTCCTGCTCGTTATAAGGCGCAAATGCCTCGATCTGCGCGCGCAGGCAGGTAAGCTCAGTCATGCTCGTAGGCCATCATCTTGTCGATGCGCCGCTGGTGACGTTCGACGCCGGAGAACGCCGTGTCCAGCCACACGTCGACGATCTCAAGGGCCAGCATTTCGCCCGTCACGGCTGCGCCGAGGGCCATCATGTTGGTGTCGTTGTGTTCGCGGGTGAGCCTTGCGGACATGGGGTTGTCGAGCAGCGCGCAGCGGATGCCCTTGACCTTGTTGGCCGTGATGGACACGCCGATGCCGGTCGTGCAGCAGACAATGCCGCGGTCGCATTCGCCGCTGGCGACGGCCTGCGCCGCCGGGCCCGCAAAGTCGGGATAGTCACAGCTGTCTTTCGTGTAGCAGCCGAAGTCCTTATAGGCAAGGCCGCGCTGTTCGAGATGCTTCATAATGGCGTGCTTGAGATCAAGCGCGCCGTGGTCACAAGCGAGAGCGATCATAGGGGTGTTCCTCCTGCGGTTTTTCTTTTATTATACCGCAGAGGACACAATTTGCAAGCGCAATCGTTTCAGCCGCTGACGCTGATGCTGCGGACAAGGCCGTCCGTGCCGGTGCGAATGATGCAGGAAAGCTCCCCGCAGCCGATGTCGATCGTATAAAAGCCGTCATGATCCCACCAGATCCACGCGCAGAGCGCGTCGCCGGAACTGCCGTAGAGGAACTGTTTCCGCTCCTGCTCCGGCGTCCAATCGGCAGCGGGAAGCGCGGCTAGAACATGGTCCAGATTGTCGCCGAGCTGAATGCCGCGCAGGAAGTCCGGCGAGGAGCCGATTCCCGGCCCGCCGTAGAGCAGCTCGTCCTCGCAGCACCATGCGTCCAGACGGACGGTACCGTCGCTGTGCTGTGTAAATTGATAGCTCACGCCGTCGACCGTAAAGTTGTCCCCGCGCATTTTGCCCTTCCGGACGGGACTGCCCTGATAGGCTGCCGCCCTTTGCAGAACGGCTGCGTAATCCATGCCGGGGAAGACCCCGTTCGGAAGCACAAGCTCACAGCGCTGCACCGGCAGAGAACGGTCTGTCTCTGCCGCATCGGGAAGCGCGATGGGGTCGCCCGACAGCGATGCGTCCGTATACATCTCCACGCGGTCGTCAGAGCGCCAGCGTGTCAGATCGAACCGGTCGCTGCCGCTTGAAAAGCGGCCTGTGTGCAGATCCTGTTCCAGATAGCCGAAGCGGGCCTTCGGCGCGTTGATGTCGATCAGCCACCACGCACCGTCCAGCAGCGGCGCACCGAGCGGGTGCACCTGCCCATTTTCCTCACAGACAAGCTGCGTTTTCGTGTGCGCAAGCGTGCAGTCAGTCCTGCCCTCCGGGCAGGAGGCTGTTTCCGTTTCGAGCCGGAACGTGTATCCGTCCGCGCTTCCCAGCGTCACGGAAGCGCCTGCGCAGGCGGTAAAGCTCGCGGCCATCTGCTTTAGCAGCTGCCCTTCATAGCGTGCCTGCAGATACGGGTTATAGCCGGAAGCATCGGTTTCATCCGCCCCGCGCGGCCAGTGGATCGTGACCTCGTAACAGCCATCTTTTACGCCGCAGAGATAGACCATCTCGTTCTGCTCACCCGCCTCGACGCAGATCGTCTCGCCACGCTGCGTCACCTCGCTGAGACAGCCGCGCGCGGTATAGCCGGCGGAGCATTCGGTGATCGTCTTTTCAACATAGCGGACGGCGAACGTCGAGCCGGTGCTGTAGGTGCTGCGCCAGAGGTCGTCCTGCTCGTCATATTCCCAGCCGGTCGTGGGCAGATACGCGCTCCAGCCTCCGGCCTCGTCCGGGAAGGTGGAGAAGTACGCGTCAATATGAACGGCCCTGACGTAGCCGTCCATGCCGTTATAGAAGCTCGGATAGAAATAGCCCTGTATATTATTCGCACCATGGGTCGCGGCGTAAATGTCGCGCAGATAGTCCGTCAAGCGCCCGGACTGTTCATACACGGCCAGCGCTGTGCCATCCGTGTCCTTTGTCCAGCCGAGTAGGTGGTAGTCCTGCGTTTCGCTGCGATAGGTGACGGTCACGAGATAGCGGGTGTTGTCCACCAGATATTCCTGCCCGTCGATATACGACAGGCCGGTATCGGTGCCCAGCATGAAGGTGCGCCCGTCGGCATTTTCCGGCGCGATCGCAATTTTGTAGCTCCAGAGCTGCAAGTCTCCCTCCGGGTCGAGGCCGGACAGGGATGCAAGCTGCTCGAGGTTCACCATCTGCGCGTCCTGCACCGTATCTGTTACAGTCTCAAATCCGCCGTCGGTCAGCACCTTATATTCGATTGGCTCCGGCAAAATGACCTGCGCGATATAATATTCGGCGTAGTCCTGTATGCTGGAAAAGAACGCGCTTGTCGGGGGCGTGCTGTCTGCCTCTGCGGGGCTGTCTGCGGTAGAAGAAGCGGGCGGCTCTTCCTCCGGCTGCTCTGCGTCCGTCTTCGGGTCGGTCAGGAAGCACACGGCCACGGCGATGGACACGAATACCGCCGCCAGCACGACCCAGAACGCAGGCTTTTTGTAATTTAAAACGGACTTGATGCGGCCCTTCACGCCCGTCTCGCCGAAGGCCAGCGGGCAGGCCGTGATCATCCGGCGCGGGACGCTGCATTGCAGCAGCGCACGGGAATAAGCCGTCTTGCAGCTCTCTCCCAGCTCGCGCACGACCTTTTCATCGCAGGCCGCCTCGATATCGCGGCAGAATAAAACATACGCCAGCCAGCAGACGGGGTTGAACCAGTATGCCGTCAGGAGCAGGAAGCCCAGCGGCTTCCAGAGCTGGTCGCCGCGCTTTAAATGTGCGCGCTCGTGCGCCAGAACCATGTCCTGCGCGCCGGGCTCCAGCCCGAAGGGCAGATAAATTCTTGGTCGAATCACGCCGAGGATGAACGGGGACGGGACGAATTCCGACTGGAACACGTTTCCCTCCAGCCGCACCGCCGTGCGCACACGAAGCCGCAGGCGCAGCGCGGAAATGGCCGCGTACAGGACAAGCACCGCGCAGCCGCCGAGCCAGACCCACGCGGCAAGCCACGTCAGAATTTGCAGCGGGTTCGCGCTCTGCACAGGGTCAGGTGTAAACGCGGCCTGTAAGGGCGGATTTACAATGGCGTCGACCGCCGGGATGCCGCTCGTGATGGCTGGCGCGGCGGAATACACGATCTCCGGCTGCACCGGCTCCGCGCTCGGAATGAGGCTCAGCACGCTTTCAATCGAGAACGGGCACAAAAGCCGCACCGCCGCCAGCGCCCACAGGGCGCACAGCAGCCATTTCGGCGCTTTTTTGAACGCCAGCCGCACCAGCACGACCGCAAAAATCAGAACCGCCGCAGACAGGCTGCGGTTGAGAAAGCCGAGAAAAAGATTTGTCATGGCCGCTTCTCCTCATAGCCGTCGATCATGGCGCGCAGCCGGTCGACCTCGTCCTGCGAAAGCTTCGTCTTGCGCGCGAACGCCGCGATAAACGCGGGGAGCGAGCCTTCGAACGTCTTCTCGACCAGCTCGTCCAGCTCTGCCGCCTGCGCCTCGTCCTTGGAGACGAGGGAGGAGACGAGGCCGTTTTCGTTTTTTACGATGCCGCGCTCGCCTAGACGGTGGATGACCGTATACGTCGTCGTCCGGCTCCAGCCGAGCCTTTCTTTGCACAGCTTCGCCAGCTCCGCGCTGGGCAGCGGCTCATGCTCCCATAAAATCAGGCAGAACCGGTATTCGCTCTCAAAGATCTTCGGGGTGGACATAGGCATTCCCTCCTTGTCTAATACGTTAGACTGTAATTGTAGTCTAACGCATTAGACTGCTCTTGTCAAGCCCCCTTTGCAAAAGGGCAGCTTTTTGCGGACAGAAAATTTTCGGCAGGATGCAACCCTTGCGGAATTTTTGCGTGTAGGAAAGAGAAGCGCGGATGCGGACGCGGCGCGGCCCACAATATCTTGTGGCGGGTGTTACGTCTACCTCGCAACATGGGCCGAAATGGGCTGAAATGCTTGGTAAAACAGACATTTTCGTAAAAATTGGTTGCAATTTTTAATTTTTATGGTAAACTGGTTACATAAAATCTGCAGCTGCAATCGGCTGCAAATTGAAAGAGGTGCACTTATGAAGCGTACATTTGGAAGATTCATGAGCCTGCTGCTGGTGCTCGCCATGGTACTGGCGATGGTTCCGGCGACATTGGCTGCAAACGCGTACAGCGTCGAGCCGGACTCGACGATCACGCTCACGACGACGTACACGTTCACGGAAGCAACGTGGACGTCCAGCGATTCGACCGTCGCAAAAATTGAAAGCAGCACCGCCACAACGGCAGTCATCAAGGGCGTAAAGGCCAGCACGACGGCCATCCGGATCACGGCTACCGGCAAGGTAAATGGTCGTGATTATTCGGAGTATTTCACGGTTTATGTGCGGGACGCATATACCCTTACGCTGGCGCTCAGCAACAGTAATATCAACGGCACGGTTGCGCTGAATCAGGGCGACACCAGAACGCTCACCGCGACTGTCACGGTCGGCAGCAGCGGCGTGACCGCAGGCAATCTGGCAAACTGCGAAGTTCATTTCACCAGCGATAACGATGCCATCTCGGTTACTCCTGCCAGCGCGAAGGTCACCGCAAGCACGGTCGGCCACTACACGACCTATAAGGTTGAAGCGACTGTCAAAGCAGAGAAGGTCGGCGGCGCAACGCTGACGGCGCAGGTCTGGTATCAGGGTAAAGATGGCATGAAGCCGTCCACGTCCGCGACTGCGACCAAGACCATCGGCTTCAGAGTCAGCGGCGCGGCGACGATCTCGGTCACGCTTCCGACCGCCCAGCAGGTATTGTCGCTGGAGGCAGGCGGCACGTCTGCCACGCTGCAGCCGAAGGTGACCGGCTATTCCGGCACAGCCCAGCCGAAGCTGCTGTATCTGTACGATACCACGGGCGATACTACGGGCAACTATCTGTATGTCCGTCCCAATGCCACCACGACCTCTGCAACGGTCGAGCCGTACAAGGCCTGCGACGCGACGAATATCTATATCTGCATTGAAAGCTATAATATCGGCAAGACATATAATGATGTCAAGGATGACCCGGAGCATTCGATTACCGGTTCTTATGCCGTCTGCACGGTCAGCATCAAGAATAAGGGCATGGCTGTTACAGCACTCGAAGTCATGAACAACGAAAGCGTAACGATTAAGGATGCAAATGGAAAAGATAAAAAGGTCCGTCTGCAAACACTGCTGGACAACGGCACGATGGTCTTCGGTCTGCAGGACAGCTATTATAAGCCTGCTGTGAAGTCTGCGTTGATCCGTGACGAGCTGATACTTACTGCGCGCATCAAGGCTCCCGATTCGCTGCTTGCAAGCGCTGCGGATCTGAAAAATGCCTATTCCCGCATTGAGTGGACAAGCTCTGCCCCCGCTGTTGCCAAGGTGGGCACGACCGATTCGGACGGAACCTCGGCAACTGCGACGATCGTGCCGGTCGCAGCCGGTACGGCGACGATCACCGCGAAGGTCGACGGCAATGTTACCGCAACCTATAATGTTACGGTCTATCAGGGTCGTGCATACAAGATCACGGAAGAACCGAGTATCGGCGAAACGGTCGGAAAAATGACCCAGACAGAACTCGAAGCTCTGTTTAAGAAAGAATCGGCGAAGGTCGAGATTCAAACCAGTATTTACTCCGACGAGGTAATGATCTATGAATTGCCAGTCAAAACTGCAAAAGCAAATGGTTCTGATGCGGCTGGCTATACGTTCACCTATACACTTAACGGACTCAAAACGGCCACAAAGGAGTTCTTCTACAACAGAAGCGACCCTGACGACAGTGGTGTTACGACGACAGGCAAGGTGACCTTCTCCGACATTTCCTTTACGGAGCAGCCCGCAAACGCGGCCTATAGGATCACGGACACCATTGCCGATCTGGCCATGACAGCGTCGGTTTCGACGGGCAAGATCAAATCCGTGGTCTGGTACATGAACAGCGACCAGACGACCGGCGGTGTGGATAAAGCAATTCAGACAGACAAAATTACCGATAAGCCTACGAACTACCGTTCGGTTCTGTCCAATCTCAAGCAGTACATCACCGGTACCGGAACCTATGTGTTCTACTGCCGCGTCACGACCGACGACGGCAAGTATGCCGAAACACGCAAGGCTATTATCACCATCACCGGTGAGAACCACATCAACATTGTCTTCAACCCGACTACGGTAAAAGCCGGCGGGACGTTCACCATCACCGGCACGCCGCAGGAGTATGTGAGCGGCAAGCTGACCAATGTGACCGGCAAGACCTACACGATCACATGGACCTCGAGCGACGAGAACATTGTTAAGCTTTCCAGCAAAACCAGCACCAACAGCAGCCCCTCCATCACCGCGACGGCCAAGGCCGGCGGTCAGGTCACCATCAAGGCTGAAACGACGATCGGCGCGAAAAAGTATGCTGCCGAAGTGAAGTTCACCGTCACTGTCCCCGAGGCGGACACTGTCAGCGTGACGCTCGGCGAGAACGAAACCTACGTCCAGCTCGACGGCAGCAAGCTCGCTGCGGCAGTCAAGACCGCCGCCAAGACCACTCCCAGCACCTTTACCTTTGAGTCCCCGGCCAACGGCACGCTCTATACCTCGAGCGCCATGTCCGGCACGGTCAGCACGACGACCAAGTATTCTGCCAGCGAAGTCAGCAAGATGGTCTACCGTCCGACGAGAACCACCGGCACGCATACCATCAGGTACGCCGCCTATGACGGCAGCGCCCAGATCGCGACCGGCACGATCAATGTCGTGACCAGCGCAAGCACGGTCGAATACCATATCTCTGCCAATGAAAAGCAGCAGATGGTCGTCAGCGACTTCCAGCGCGTCTACGGCTCCGGCCTGAGCACCGTGACCTTCGGCTCAAACACCGATACCCGCGGCGCGCTGTACAAGGGCAGCACGACCAGCTCCGGCAAGGTCGGCAGCGAGGCCTACAGCGTCTCGACCGGCTCGAACCTGCTGAAAAACGTCTGCTTCATCGCGGGCAGCACCACGTCGAAGTACACTGTGACCATCCCCTTCACGGCAAACGGCTCGTCCGGTCAGATGAACGGCCAGCTTGTGGTCTATGTCAACGACACCCACACGCTGAACTCCACCGGCGCGTCCTTCCGCTCCATGGGCATCGCGGGTGAGCTGACGCCGGAAAACGCCACCGGCAGCACCTACATCACCATTGACCGTGTCGTCGGCGGCAAGCTTTACTCCGCCTACACCAGCATCAAGAACTGCACCGCGCTGACCAGCAAGGATTTCGGCAGCACGAAGTTCTACTTCTCTGGCTCCGGCAGTCTGGATAACCTCTATATCCTGCCGCTGGCCGACAGCAAGAGCGTCGAGGTCAGCTACACCATCGACGGCAGCACAAAGGGCACGCTGTCCTTCAAGGTCAACCAGCAGACAGCCTCCAACCAGTTCACGGATGTGAGCGGCTCGTACAAGTGGGCGGCCAACTCGGTCGACTTCATGTACATGAACGATATCATCAAGGGCAACAACACCAAGAACCCGAAGCTCTTCGGGCCGGGCGCCAAGATGACCCGCGCCATGCTCGTCACGGTCCTCTACCGTGCGGCAGGCGAGCCCACCGTTACCGGTATCACCAACAAGTTCACCGACAACAAGCAGGGCCAGTATTACTACAATGCAGTCCTCTGGGCCTCCAACATGGGCATTGTCAACGGCGCGACCGCCACGACCTTCGACCCGAACGGCAATGTCACCCGTGAGCAGATCGCGGCTATCCTGTACCGCTACGAAGGCAGTCCGACCGTGACCGGTTCTCTGAGCGGCTATCCCGATCAGGCGCAGGTCAGCTCCTTCGCTGTCACGGCGATGCAGTGGGCTGTCGGCACCGGCATCATCACCGGCGTCACCTCCGGCGGCAGGACGACCCTCTCCGCGAAGGGCAACGCCACCCGCGCTCAGGTCGCCGTCATGCTCCACCGCTTCCTGACGTTCTAAGCATATCGACCCCTCGCCCCCGGCTCACGCCGGGGGCGTTTTTTGCGCACAAAAAGGCGCCCCTTTCAAGGCAATGTCATCAACTTAAGGTCAGCACACATCAGATTTACACAGAGAACGACTGGCACTCGAACAGGGCTGGTAGGGGCGGGGCTCTGCTCCGCCCGGCGGAGGGCACTCGTTTTAACGGGAATCTCGGGCGGATACGAATGCAGTTTCCTACTTGTATGTACGGGCCGATGCCTACTCGGGCCATTTGGAAGCTCCAAATTCGCCGAAGAGTTTCGAAAGAACCGGTGCATTCTGCGGGCGGACAGATTCGTCCGCCCCTACAGGATACGGGGTATTGAGGTTTCGGTGCAGGGGCCGGCGACGCTGTCGGCCCATTTGGCAGATGCGAATTTGCCGCAGAGTTCCGTAAAAACGGGTGCATTCTGCCCCCCTACAGCCGAATGCGCACGTGCATACGGATTCGCCGAGGCTTTCCAAAGATTCAGGGCATCCTGCCGGGCGGAGCAGAGCCCCGCCCCTACCAACTGCGTTTGACTTTCGCCGGTTTTCGCGGATAATGGGTAATCTATCCGTCTTAGTATGAAAAATCTCCCCTTGCCGGGCGGCAAGGGGAGGAGATGAGGGCGTTTACCCTTCGAACTGACTGTGGTACAGATTGGCGTAGAAGCCGTTTTTGGCGAGCAGGTCCTCATGGCGGCCCTGTTCGATGATGTGGCCGTCCTTCATAACGAGGATGACGTCCGCTTCGCGGATGGTGGACAGACGGTGGGCGACGACGAAGCTTGTCCGGCCCTGCATCATGGTGTCGAACGCCTGCTGGATATGCGCCTCGGTGCGCGTGTCGATGGAGCTGGTCGCTTCGTCGAGAATGAGCATGGGCGGCAGGCAGAGCATCACGCGCGCAATGCACAGCAGCTGCCGCTGTCCGGCGGACAGCGCGCCGCCCGTGTCGGACAGCACCGTGTCATAGCTCTCCGGCAGACGGCGGATGAAGGAATCCGCGTGCGCCATGCGCGCGGCGGCTTCAACCTCGGCATCCGTCGCGTCCGGCTTTGCAAGGCGGATGTTCTCGCGCACGGAGGCCGTCTTGAGCCATGTATCCTGCAGCACCATGCCGTACTGGCGGCGCAGGCTCTCGCGCGTGACGGAACGGATCTCGCTGCCGTCGACGGAAATGGAGCCGTCCTTCACGTCATAAAAGCGCATGAGCAGATTGATGAGCGTCGTCTTGCCGCAGCCCGTCGGGCCGACAATGGCAATGCGCTGGCCGGGCTTTACGGAGAGATTCAGATTTTCGATCAGATGCTGCTCCGGCGTGTAGGAGAACGCGACGTTCTGCAGCTCAACGCTGCCGGAGACGGCTTCAAGCTTCTTCGCGTCCAGTGCGTCAGGCGTTTCGGCAGGCTCGTCGATGAGTTCGAAGACCCGTGCGGCGCAGGCCAGGGCGTTTTGAAGCTCCGTGACCACGCCGGTGATCTCGTTGAAGGGCTTGGCGTACTGGTTCGCGTAGCTGAGGAAGCACGACAGCCCGCCGACCGTGATCACGCCTGCCACGGCGCTGAGCGCGCCGGTAAAGCCGACGCAGGCATAAATAATATTGTAAATGATGCGCGTGGACGGGTTCGTCATGGACGAAAAGAACGTCGCACGCATGGTCGCCGCCGTCAGACGGTCGTTGATCTCGTCAAACTGGCGCAGGCTCTCGTCCTCGTGCGAGAAAGCCTGCACGACGCGCTGGCCGCTCAGCTGCTCGTTGATCAGGGCGGTCTGCTCCCCGCGTGCCTTGGACTGCAGCTGGAACATGGAATAGGTATGACCCGCGATGAACTTTGCCACCAGCAGCGAAAGCGGCGTCAGCAGCACGACGACGAGCGTGATCTTCCAGCTGATCGAAAGCATGAAGCCGAGCGTGCCCACAATGGTCAGAACGCCGGTAAACAGCTGCGTGAAGCCCATGAGCAGGCCGTCTGCGAACTGGTCGACGTCGGCGATCATGCGGCTGAGCGTGTCGCCGGAGGGGTGGCTGTCCAGATATGCAAGCGGCAGCCGCTGCAAGTGGGAAAACGCCTGACGGCGCACGTCGCGCGTCACGCAGAAGCAGACGCGGTTGTGGATGGCCGTCATGACCCACTGCAAAATTGCCGTCAGACCGGCAAGCACGGCGATTCTGACCGCCAGCGTACTGACGGCAGCAAAATCGACCTGTCCGGGGCCGACGATCTGGTCGATCGCGTCGCCGACCAGAATGGGGATATAGAGCGTGCCCGCTACGCTGGCCGCGGCCAGCAGCAAGGATGCAAGCAGCAGCGGCAGATACCGCCCGAGGCTTTTTAACACGCGCCGCAGCGCCCAGGAGGATGTATGCTTCATGATGCACTCGCCTCCCCCTTCTCCTGCGACCGGCAGATTTCCTGATAGACCGGGCAGGTCTGCTGCAGCTGTGTATGCGTGCCGAGTCCGGCCATATGGCCGTCGTCGAGCACAACGATCTTGTCTGCGTGCCGGATAGACGACACGCGCTGCGAGATCAGCACGACTGTGGGTTTCCACGGAAGCTTCGACAGCGCCTTGCGCAGCGCTGCGTCCGTCGCGAAGTCCAGCGCGGAGGCGCTGTCGTCCAGAATGAGAAGCTCGGGCCTGCGTACAAGCGCGCGGGCGATGGTCAGCCGCTGGCGCTGGCCGCCGGAGAAGTTGCGCCCGCCGGGTTCGACCTCGGCGTCCAGCTGGCCCTGCTTATCCTGCACGACGCCATCTGCCTGCGCTGTGCGCAGTGCGTCCCAGAGCGCCTCGTCGGACGCGTCCGCATTGCCCCAGTGAAGATTCCCCCGGATGGTGCCGGAGAAGAGCAGCGCCTTTTGCGGCACAACGCCGATGCGCGTCCGAAGCGCCTGCAATTGAAGCGTTTTCACGTCCTCGCCCCGCACGAGCACCTGTCCGTCTGTCGCGTCATAGAAGCGGGGGATCAGATTTGCCAGCGTCGATTTGCCGGAGCCTGTGCCGCCGATCACGCCAATCGTCTCGCCGGGCGCGGCACAGAAGCTGATATCGGTCAGCGCATCCGCGCCTGCCTGCGGATAACGGAAGCTGACGTGCCGGAATTCCAGCTCCGCCTCTCCCGCGCCGTCCGGCAGCGCGTCCGCGCCGCTCACCATGCTGGACTTCGTGTCCAGCACCTGTGAAATGCGGCCCGCGCAGGCGGCGGATTTTGTGATGTTCAGGATCAGATTGGCAAACTTAATCAGCTCGACCAGGATCTGCGACATATAGTTATAAAGCGCGATCAGCTGGCCCTGCGTGATCGCGCCCTCGTTCACGCGGACGCCGCCCACGCGCAAAATCGCGACAATGGCCAGATTGATGATCACATACGTCAGCGGATTGAGCAGCGCGGAAAGTCTTCCGACAAACTGCTGCGCGGAAAACAGATCTCCGGTTTTCTCTGCGAAGCTTTCCGTCTCTGTCTGTTCGCGGGTAAAGGCGCGGATGACGCGCACGCCGGACAGATTCTCCTGCGCCGCACCGGTCACGCCGTCGAGCTTCGTCTGCACGCGCCGGTAGAGCGGAATGCAGCTGAGCATGATGGCAAACACAACGGCAAAGAGCACCGGGATGGCCACGGCGAAGATAAGCGCCGACTTTGTGTCGATGGTAAAGGCCATGAGCATCGCGCCGAAAACCACGATGGGCGAACGCAGCAGTAGGCGGAGCGTCAGATTGAGGCCCGTCTGCACCTGATTCATGTCGCTCGTCATGCGCGTGACGAGCGTGGCCGTGCCGAGCCGGTCAAGCTCGGCGTAGGACAGCGACTGGATGTGCGCAAAAAGCGCACGGCGCAGGCTGCCCGTCGCGCCGGTCGCGGCCTTGGCGGAAAAATACTGCGCGCACGTGGCGCTGGCAAAGCCGCACAGGCCGAGTCCGACCAGCACAAGGCATTTTTTCAGGATATACGCCGTATCGCCGGACGAAATGCCGACGTCGATGATATCCGCCATGATGAGCGGCACGAGCAGCTCAAACGCGGCCTCGAGCAGCTTGAAGCACGGGGCCAGGATCGCCTGCAGGCGGTAAGGCCGCAGGTAAACAAGCAGTTTTTTCATGGGTTGTTTCTTCTCTTTCTTCTGCTATTCAATGGATTTGAGCGCCTGCGACATATCGATTGTGCGGATCTTCCGCCGCAGGGCAAGATTGACAAGCAGACCGAACACCAGCGTCAGCGCGGCCGAGATGAGATAGCTCAGCGGCGCGACGCGCACATCGAAGCACATGAGATCGATCTTGATCTGTCCCATGACATACGCGTGCAGCAGCTTTCCCATCGGAAGGCCCACAAGCGCGCCGAGGACGGTCAGGATGATGTTCTCGCGGAAGACGTAGCGGTTCGTCTCGCCGTCGTAGAAGCCAAGCACCTTGATGGTCGCGATCTCTCGTTCGCGTTCGGTGATGTTGATGTTCGTGAGGTTATACAGCACGATGAATGCCAGCGCTGCCGCGCCCAGCACGACGACCAGCACGATATACCGCAGGCTTTGCATCATCGTCGCCACGCGGCTGCGGAAATCGCGGCTGAGGGTGACAGCTGCCGCGTTTTTCGCGCCCGTGAGCGCTGCGGAGGCCGCCTGCGCGTCCTCGTCCGTCTGATAATTGACCCATGCGGCCTCGTATCCGGGCGCTTCACCGAAGACGTCCTGCCAGGTAGTCTGCGTCAGATAGACGTAATTATAAACATAGTTTTCAAACACAGCCTCGACGGTCAGCTCCGTCCGGCGCATGTCGCCTGTCTGTAAGGTGATGGTATCGCCCGCCGACAGGCGCAGCGCCTGCGCAAGGCCCCGGCTGATGATGCAGCCGTCGTCCTGCGGGTAGGGGATCGGCGTTTTCTCCTGCGTGTGCAGGTCGATAAAGCCGTCCACGCTGCCCGATTCTGGGCAGACGACGTTTGTGGTCTTGACCGTGCCGCCGGCAGAAGCGTCCAGACTTTTTTCCGCGACAAACAGACAGCCCTCCGCGCCGCTTTTCTCGCAGACGGCGAGGAAGTCCTCGCGTTCGCTGCCGCTCAGCGCGTGCTGGAAGGTCACGGCGGCGTCATAGCGGGTGATCTCGTCGTATTGATAGTCGACGACGCTGCTGATGGAGTCCTGAATGCCGAAGCCCGTGATGAGCAGCGCCGTACAGCCGCCGATGCCAATCATCATCATGACCATGCGCTTTTTAAAGCGCAGAATGTTCCGGATGGAGACTTTGTGCAGGAACGGCAGCCGGTTCCAGAGCAGCGGGAGCCGTTCGAGCAGAATGCGCTTGCCCGCCTTCGGCGCTCTGGGGCGGATCAACTCCGCTGCCGGCTTCTGCAGTTCGGCGTGTACGACGTACCACGTTGTGCCGAGCGCGCACAGCAGATACGCGCCCGACGAGACGAGCGCCAGCGGCCAGTCAAAGGCATACAGAATGCCGGTAAAGCCGTACATGATATTATACGCGTGCCAGATCATCTTCGGCAGGAAATACGAACCTGCCGCGATGCCGAGCACACAGCCGAGAACCGAGGCGATCCCGGCATAGAGGAAGTATTGGGACAAGATCGCGCCGTTGGAATACCCCAGCGCCTTTAAAACGCCCGCCTGCGTCCGCTGCTCGTCGACCATACGGGTCATGGTCGTGATGCAGACCAGCGCGGCCACGGCGAAGAAAAACAGCGGGAACACCCGTGACACGCCGCGCACGATATCGGAATCGCTCTCAAAGCAGGCGTAGCCGACGTTGCTGCTGCGATCCAGCACGAACACGTCCGGGTTTTCGAGCTTTTCCAGTTCGTCCTCGCCGTCGCGGTAGTCCTGCTCGGCGTCGGCCAGCTTTTGTTCACCGTCGGCCAGCTCCTGCTCGGCGTCGGCCAGCTTCTGATCGCCGTCTGTGATCTCCTGCTTTGCGTCAGCCAGCTCCTGCTCGGCGTCGGAGATCTTCTGTTCTGCTTCGGCCTTACCTGTGTAATAATCCGCCCAGCCGTCTTTGAGTTCCTGCTTTGCGTCTTCCAGCTCCTGTCGGCCATCTTCCAGCTCCTGCTTCGCATCTTCCAGTTCCTGCTGCTTTTCTTCCAGCGTTTTTTTCGCCTCGTCCAGCTTTTTCTGGTTTTCCGCGAACGCCTCGTTCGCCGCGTCTGCCGCCAGATCCAGCTGATTCTCATTGTCGGCCAGAGCGTTCTTGCCCTCGTCCAGCTGCGCCTGCGCCGCTGCAAGCTGCCCACGCGCCGCCGCGATCTGCGCTTTGGCCGCCTCCGCCGCCTCCGGCGACATCGCTCCTGCGGAAACCGCAGCGTCTATCTGCGCCTCCTGTTTGTCGAGCGCGGCTTTCTGCGCGTCTAACTGCTGCTGCTGCTCGGCAAGCGTTTCGCGTGCTTTCTGGAGCTTCGCGAAAGCGAAGCTTATCTCGTTCTCGGCCTGTTTCTTTTCTTTTTCAAATTTGGCGGCGTTTTCCTCATAGGTCTGCTTCGCGTCGGCCAGCTTTTTTTCGCCGTCTGCCAGCTCCTGTTCGCCGTCGGCCAGCTTCTGTTCATTTTCCTCGATCGTCCGCTGCCCATCCACCAGCTTCTGGTATGCGTCGGCCAGTTCCTGCTCCGCCTCCTGCTTTGCGTCGGCCAGAGAAACAACGCCGTCAGCATACGTCTGATGCGCGTCTTCCAGCTCCTGCTTCGCGTCGGCAAGCTCCTGCTTTGCATCGGCCAACTCCTGCTGCTTTTCATCCAGCGTTTCACGCGCGTCGGAGAGCGTCTGCTCGGCCTCTTCATAGAGGCGATCGCTGCGCCCATAAGCCGCGCTCTCGGCAAGCTGCGTGACCCACGGCTCAGCAGCGTCAATGCAGGCGGTATATTCGTCGGAATAGACCTCGCCCTGCCGGCCGGCCAGACGGAGATAGAGCGACGTGTCGTATTCCAGCGCAAACGCCTCCGGCAGGATGTACACGAATGACGAAAGCGTTCCGCTGCCGATGGAGGTGCCGCCGCGTTCATAATTGATGTATAAGACGCTCTTGGCGATGCCGACGATGGTGAATTCCCGGCGGTTGAAGCCGTCCAGCGTGTCTTCGTCGTTCTCTTCCGTCAGAACGACTGTTTTTCCGAGATCCTTTTCGGAATACAGCAGCCCGTCAGCCAGACATTCCTCCGCCGTCTGCGGAAATCTTCCACATTTTAAGCCCGGCAGGTCGATCTGCTCAGGCAGCGACAAAAATCTGCACGGCTTCGCCGCACCGCCCGCAACGGAGGCCAGCGCGTCCGCACTCTTTTCTCCTTCGCAGGCCGCCACGCGCGCATCGGCGGCGAGCGCTTCCGCGTCCGTTTCGTCAAAGCCGACCGTGCTGACGAGGCGGAAATCATACATCCGGTGCGCCTCGGCATAGTCGTCCAGCGTATGTACCATTGCGGTCTTTGTCAGCCGCAGGCCGCAGAAAAATCCCACGCCCAGCGCGACGATCGCCGCGATCGCCAGAAACCGGGTGAGACTGCTGCGGATCTGGCGCATTGTCAGCTTCAGCATACCCGTCACCATTCGATGCTTTCCACCGGCACGGGCGCTGCGTTTTGCCGCACGTCGGTGATCTGGCCGCTTCTGACGCGGATGACGCGGTCGGCCATGGCGGTCAGGGCGGAATTGTGCGTGATGATCACGACGGTCATGCCGTTTTCCCGGCTCTGCTTCTGCAAAAGCGCAAGGATCTGCTTGCCGGTCTGGTAGTCAAGCGCGCCGGTCGGCTCGTCGCACAGCAGAAGCCGCGGCCTTTTGGCCAGCGCACGCGCGATGGCCACGCGCTGCTGCTCGCCGCCGGAGAGCTGGGCGGGGAAGTTCTGCATCCGCTCGCCGAGGCCGACCTGCCGCAGCACCTCGTCCGCCGGGATGGGGTCCTTGCAGAGCTGGCCCGCGATCTGCACGTTTTCCAGCGCTGTCATGTTGGGAAGCAGATTATAGAACTGGAACACAAAGCCGACCTCATGCCGGCGGTAGGTCGTCAGCCGTTTGCGGTCAAACCCCGACACATCCTCGCCCGCCAGAAGCACATGGCCGGAGGTCAGCCGGTCCATGCCTCCGAGAATGTTTAAAAGCGTCGTCTTGCCCGCGCCGGACTGCCCGACGATCACGCAGATCTCCCCCTCCGCGATTGTAAACGAGGCATCCTTCAGCGCGTCGATGCACACATCGCCCATCCGATAGGTCTTGCAGACATGATCGAACAACACAAAATTCTGCACACAGAACCCCTCCTGTATTTTTTCTAAAAGTATATTATGGCATACTGTTTTCTGTTTTGCTTGAATAATCCATGAACGGCTGGCCGAAAATACTTTTTCTTGCTTTTGCCGCAGAACGATGGTACTATTAAATCGAAAAAACTATAGGGAAGCTCTGATTCGATGACCGAGAGCATTCGGCGAGAGATTTTGGCCCAAGACATCGGATCAGAGGTTCCCTGACAGGAAAAGGAGCGGTCCTTTTGGCAAAACAGATCACGCGGATCGTGCTGACCGGCGGGCCTGCCGCGGGCAAGACGACGCTTATCAGCCGCATTCTCAAGGAATTCAAGCAGGACGAGGGCTGGAAGGTCATTACCATCCCTGAAACTGCGACGGAGCTGATCTCCGGCTTCGGCATCAAGCCCTTCGGCGGGTGCGTGTCCATGCTGGATTTTCAGGATTTTGTCGTTTCCGACCAGCTGCACAAGGAGCAGCTGGCGCTCAAGGCGGCACAGATGGTGCCGGAGGAGCACGTCATCGTGCTGTACGACCGCGCGCTCTTCGATGACAAGGCCTATATCTCCGACGAGGAGTTCCGGCAGGTGCTCGCGCGCTTCGGCCTGACCGAGCAGCAGGCGCTTTCCCACTACGATACCGTCCTGCACCTCGTCTCCTGCGCCAAGGGCGCGGAGTTTGCCTATAATTTCGGCAACGAGGCGCGCTACGAGCCGCTGGAGCTTGCGCGGGAAAAGGACGATCTGACGCTGCGCGCATGGCGTGCGCACCCGAATCTGCACGTGATCGACAATTCCGTCGATTTTGAGGACAAGATCGCGCGCGGCCTGCGCGCCGTCTATGAAGCGCTCGGCAGGCCCACGCAGCAGGAGGTCTGGCACAAGTATCTCATCGCGCTGCCCACGCTCCAGACGCTCGAGCAGACGTATCACGCCGCCAGCATCGACATGATGCAGACCTATCTGACCCGCGCCAACCCCAACATCGTCCGCCGCGTCCGCCAGCAGAAAAACGGCGGAGATTATCTCTATTTCTACACGGAAAAGCGCACGACCGGCTCCGGCCAGTGGGAGACGGAGAAGCCGATCTCCGAAAAGGAATACATCCGTTATCTCATGGAAGGCGACACGAGCCTGCACACCGTCCACAAGACGAAGTACCGCTTCGTATATAACGGCTGCCGGTTCGAGATCGATGTCTACCCGTTCTCGCAGGACCGGGCCATCATGCGTGCCGCATTGCCGGAAAATGCCCCCGTGCTTACCGCGCCGCCCGAGATCACCGTCCTGCGCGAGGTCACCGGCGACCCCGCCTACAAAAACCGCCAGCTGGCGAAAAATCAGAGACTGTAAAAGCTACCGCCCGCGTTCAGTTCCATCGAACGCGGGCGGTGTGTTTTGTGAAAGGGGCGTTCCGGTGAGCCTCCGGCGGCCCATTCTTTTCCGTCTTGCTGGAAAAGAATGGGGAAGAAAAGGGGCGCTGGTTACGGTTTGGTGCGTCCTGCGGGCGGACAGAGTCGTCCGCCACTACGGAGATACGGGGTGAACTCCGGCGTGTGTCTCGTTCCTTTTGCC
>OKSB01000613.1_pt1 | contig 39213 bp, 32 predicted proteins | sample 1601171 | NCBI WGS metagenome assembly OKSB01 (sample SAMEA3541496, study PRJEB24748) | human gut metagenome | biome: human gut; feature: human-associated habitat; material: faeces | place: China | collected 2012 | reverse complement strand
GATCACGGCTTCGCGCAGGCCCTTTTCCACGGCGGGGAAGAAGTTCTTGGGCACGCTGCCGCCGAACACTTCCTCGGCGAAGACCATCTCCTCGCTCTCCTCGTTGGGCTCGAAGCGGACCCAGACATCGCCGAACTGGCCGCTGCCGCCGGTCTGCTTCTTATGACGGCCCTGCTTCTGCACGGTCTTGCGGATCTTTTCACGGTAGGGAACGCGCGGGGTGTCGAGCTCGGCGTCCACGCCGAAGCGGGTCTTGAGCTTGCTCACGAGCACGTCGATCTGAATGTCGCCCGCGCCGGAGACGACCATCTGATGGGTCTCGGCGTTGTTGACGACGGTAAAGGTCGGGTCCTCTTCATTGAGGCGGTTGAGGCCGGTGCCGAGCTTTTCCTCCTGACCGCGGGTCTTGGGCGCGATGGCGCGGGAGTAGCAGGGCTCGGCGTAGGGCATACCGGCGAGCTTGACGATGCTCTTCGGGTCGCAGAGGGTGTCGCCGGTCTTGACGCGGTCCATCTTGGCGATGGCGCCGATGTCGCCGCAGCAGATCTCCTTGACCTCCTCGTTCTTCTTGCCCTTGAGGGTGTAGAGACGGCCGAGCTTTTCGGTGTTGCCGGTGGTGGTGTCGTAGAGGGACATATCGCCGGTGATCTTGCCGCGGACGACCTTGACGAGGGAGAACTTGCCGTACTGGTCGGAAACGGTCTTGAAGACGATGGCGGCGGTGGCGCCGTTTTCATCGTGGGCGACCTCAACGGCGTTGCCGTCGTCGTCCTGCGCGGCCTCGGCGGGCATATCGGTGGCGACGGGAACGAGATCGAGCACGGTCTGCATCAGCATATCGACGCCGAGACCGGAGATGGCGCTGCCGCAGAGCACGGGAGCGACGCTGCCGTCGCGCACGCCGAGCTTGAGGCCCTTGGCGATCTCCTCGGCGGAGAGCTCCATGGTCTCGAAGAATTTTTCCATAAGCTCCTCATCGGCGCCGGCGGCGGCTTCCATCAGCTCGGCACGCAGGGCCTCGACCTCGTCGGCGATGTCGGCGGGAATGGCGCACTCGGCAGCCTTGCCGCCCTTGACCTCATAGGCCTTGTTGTGCAGCAGGTCGACGATGCCGGTGACCTTCTTGCTGCCGTCGATGATGGGGGCGACGATGGGCGCGACAGCGGTGCCGAACTTGCCCTTGAGGGCGTCGAAGCAGGCGTTGTAGTCGCTGTTCTCCTCGTCGGTGCGGTTGATGAAGATCATGCGGGGCTTATTGCCGAGCATCTTCCAGGCGCGCTCCGCGCCGACGCTCAGGCCGTCCTTCGCGCCGCAGACCAGCACGGCGCACTCGGCCGCGCGGATGCCGGAGAGAACTTCGCCGGCGAAGTCAAAGTTGCCCGGAGTGTCGAGCACGTTGATCTTCACGTTCTTGTACTTCACGGGGGCGACGGCGAGGGAGATGGAGATGTTTCTCTTGATCTCTTCCGCGTCGTAGTCGCAGGTGGTGTTGCCGTCGGTGACCTTGCCGAAGCGGTCGGTGCCGCCAGTCATGAACAGCATACTCTCAGCGAGGGTGGTCTTGCCGCTTCCGCCATGGCCGAGCAGCACGATATTGCGAATGTCTTTTGCACTCATAGGGGTTCATGTCTCCTTCCAGATCGTAATTCCCTTGCGGGAAGTCACTTCAACAGCTCAATTATATAATATTCTTTCCGTCAATACAACTATTGTAATTTTAGAAGTTTGATAGCCATTTTTGCTAAAAATGCTCAATAACGGTCCGCCCAGAAGCCTTCGATGAGCGCCGCAAGCGCCCAGAGGAGCAGATAGAGCAGCATCGAGACCGGTGTGAGCGCGCTGTACGCGCCGACAAAGGTGAGGTAAAACGCCAGCAGCGCGGACACGGCGCTGCTCCCGAGCGAGAGCACGGCGGCCACGCGCACGGCGTGGACCAGACGCTTGCTGCCGACGGCGATCTCGGCGTAGGGCATCAGCCCCTCGCGGTAGAGCAGCGCATAGGGATGCTCGCCGTCCTTCTCCGAGAGCGCGAGGCGCGTGGAGACGGTGGGATAGACCGCGCGGGCGTCGGTGCCGAACTTGCGCTTCAAAAGCGCGGGCGTGATGCTGCCGTCGCGCACGGCGAGCACCGGCGTGATGCGGCTGCGCTTGAGCGCGTGGAGCGCCCAGTCCACATTCTCCGCCGCCGTGTACTTGACGGCAAAAACGGCGATGAGCGTGCCGTCCACGGCGAGGAACGCGCCGGTCTTGAGGCTCAGGCCGCCGGGCATCGTGACGTGCATCTTGCGGCAGAAGGCGGCGGTGCCGAAGAGCACCGTTTCGCCGTGGATAAGGCCGGAGACGCCGCCCTCCTCATAAAAGCTCAGATCGTCGAGCGGCTCGAGTCTTCCGCCCTCGCTCTCCAAAAGCGTGTCGAACAGGCGGCTCAGGCCGCTTTGCGAGGCATGGGCCATCGTGGCGGCGTAGGAGATGACCTTGCCGCTCTCCTCGCCGTAGATCTTCAGCCCGTTCAGGCTGACCGTTCCCGGCGGAAAGAGGTCGGTATCGGTGAGGATGACGCAGTTGCTGCGGCGCAGGCGGTCCGCGCCGACATAGCCCGCCAGCGCGCTGCCGGACTTGACGAAGCGTTTCGTCAGCCGGCGCAGTGGCAGAGAATAGCACAGCGGAAAGGCAAGCATATTGATCGCCGTGAGCAGCACGCCCCAGTTCCAGAGGAACAGCAGCCGCTCCCCGCGCCGCAGCGTAGAGAGCACGGCAAATACGAGCGAGGCGGCAAGCAGCACGGGCAGCAGCACGCTCTGCCAGTGCGAGGCGGCGTCCTCCCGCTGCGCGCAGCGCGAAAAGCCCTGCGCGCTGCCGCGGCGCTTGGCGGCTCCGCCCGCGGTGACGGTGACGAGATAGTCCGGCTCGCCGACCGCGGCGACGCGGAAGGTATCGTACATCGCGCCGAAGAGCAGCGCGCGCCCGAGCAGGGCACAGCTCATGCCGAGCATGGCGACGGCGTGGAACGGGACCGCGAACGCGGCGCGCGCGGGCAGGAAAAAGTCGAGCGCCGTGTCCGCCAGCGTGACGGCGCAGGCGAGCGAGGAGAGCAGCTCATAGGTGACTGTCCTCGCGCGGAGCTGCTCGAAGGCATAAACGAACACGTCGCGTCCGAGGACGCAGACAAGAAGCTCGGCAATGAAGAACGGCAGGCAGCTGAGCAGCCTTTCCTCGGCGAACAGCGCGGGCATGACGCCGAAATGGTCGAGCAGCAGAGCGAGCCACGAGAGCGCGGTGACGAGCAGCGCGGCCTGCGCGCTGCGCAGGCCCATGCGCGCGTCGTCGCGGTAGTCGGCAGCCAGCTCGCCCGCGTCCGGCTCGGGGGTGTCGTCCCGCTCACCGAAATCCTCGGTAAAGAAGTCCTCCGGCTCGTCGGGCTCCTCGGGCTGCGGCTCCTCCCCGGACTCGTCGGAATAAAGCTGCTCGGTGTCGCGCAGCCTTCTGCGCGAGAAAAGCCCGCGGCGCTTCGGCGGCAGAAGCTCGACCGGCTCCCCCGCTTCCCCCTCGTCGAGCACGGACTGCACAGTGCTCTCAAGCACCTCCTGCAGACTCACGGTGTCCTGCGCGGGCTCCGCAGCCGACGGCTCCTCCGGCGGCGCGGACGGCTGCAGCTCCGGCGGCTCCGCGGCGGGCGCGGCGGTTTTTCCGATCCGCACGGCGGGCCGCGGCTCGGGCAGCCCGACGTCCTCCGGCTCTGCGGCGGCTTCGGCGCCGTCCTCCCGGGAGCCGAACTCCGCCAGAATGTTCTCGAGCGTCAGGTCCGCGTCGTCCGACGCGCTGCGGGCCGCGCCGCGCAGCAAAAGCTCGGACTCGGCGAGCGTTTGTTCAAATTCTTGATCCTTTTTGTGATCCATGGAAGACCTCGTGAATGGCGGCGCGCGTCAGCCAAGGCGCTGACGCACGGCCTCGTAGAGCAGAATGGCAGCGGCGGCGGAAGCGTTGAGCGAGGAGATGCGGCCCTTCATCGGGATGCTGACGAGGAAGTCGCAGCCCTCGCGCACAAGCCGGCCCATGCCGTCGCCCTCGCTGCCGATGACGATGGCGGCAGGGCCCTTGAGGTCGGCCTCGTACAGGCTCGTGGTCCCCTCGGCGGCGGTGCCGAAGACCCACACGCCCTGCTGCTGAAGCTCCTTCAAAAGCGCCGGAATGTTCGGCACGCGCGCGACGGGCAGATAGCTCACCGCGCCCGCGCTCGTCTTGCCGACGATGCTCGTCAAGCCCGCGCTGCGGCGCTTGGGGATGATGACGCCGTGCGCGCCCGCGCACTCCGCCGTGCGGATGATGGCGCCGAGGTTGTGCGGGTCGCTGATCTCGTCGCACACCACGAGCAGAGGGGCCTCCCCACGCTCACGGGCGGCGGAGAGGATGTCCTCCACGCTCGCATACTCGCGCACGGCGGCAAGGGCGATGACGCCCTGATGTGCCTTCGTCGCGCTCATGTAGTCGAGCTTGCGGCGGTCGGCCTCGACCACCACCACGCCCGCCGCGCGGGCGGTGGAGGCGATGTGCCCGAGCGTTTTGTCCGTCTCGCCGCGGGCGATGAAGATCTTATCAATGGGCGTGCCGGCGCGCAGCGCCTCGGTCACGGCGTTGCGTCCCTCGATGAGACCGTCCGCCCCGGCATCGCGCTCGCGCATGGGGACCCTTTCCTCCGCTCTGCGCTCGCGCGGAAAGCGCTTTTCCGTGTGGTCGTCCGCGCCGCGCGGCCCGCGCTTTTCTTCGTATTCCTTCGACATAAACCGATCCTCCCGGTCAAAATTCGTATACATAATACACTATAGCACAACAGACGGATAAGATAAAGGGGGAAGCGGACAAAAATTCACCGAAAATTCATACCGCGGCGCTTGTGAAACGAGGAGGGGTATGCTAAAATACCATATAATTAACTTGGCAAGCTGTCGCCTGTGCCCGCGCAGGGCCGCAGGCGGAAAGGAACGCAGATACATGGATCAGAACGACAAGAACAAAAGCAACAAGAACAACGACCGCCGCAGGGGCGTGCTGTCGCTGCTCATCTGGGCGCTGGTGCTGACCATCGGCTTCAACTATCTCCTCTCGGCGATGGACACGAGGAAGCTGGCGGAGGGCACCTGCGAGATCCGCTACGACGAATTTCTCGACCTTGTCCGCGACGGCAAGGTCAAGGAGGTCGAGATCGCGGACCGCACGCTCAACATCACGCCTGTGGACGGCTTCACCTACACCGACGCGGACGGCAAGACCTACACGGGAGATTACCAGCTCTTCACCACGCAGATCAACGACCCCGAGCTGCGGTCGTTCCTGGATGAAAACGGCGTGGAGTTCGGCAAGCCCTACAAGGCGGAGACCTCGTATCTTGAGATCATCATGCTCAACTACGTCCTGCCCACGGCGCTGATGGTCGGCGCGTTTATCCTGATGATGCGCTTCATCAGCAAAAAGACCGGGGGCGGCGGCTTCGGCGGCCTCGGCAGCGTCGGCAAGTCCAACGCGAAGGTCTACATGGAAAAATCCACCGGCGTCACCTTTGCTGACGTCGCCGGTCAGGACGAGGCGAAGGAATCCCTCGTCGAGATCATCGACTTCCTGCACAATCCCCAGAAGTATACCGACATCGGCGCGAAGCTGCCGCGCGGCGCGCTGCTCGTCGGCCCTCCGGGCACGGGCAAAACGCTGCTCGCCAAGGCGGTCGCGGGTGAAGCGAACGTGCCTTTCTTCTCCATCTCCGGCTCCGGCTTTGTGGAGATGTTCGTGGGCGTCGGCGCGAGCCGCGTGCGCGACCTCTTTGCCGAGGCCTCGAAGGTAGCGCCCTGCATCATCTTCATCGACGAGATCGACGCCATCGGCAAGACGCGCGACACGCGCTTCGGCGGCAACGACGAGCGTGAGCAGACGCTCAACCAGCTGCTCGCCGAGATGGACGGCTTCGACCCCGGCAAGGGCATCATCGTCCTCGCGGCCACCAACCGCCCCGAGGTGCTCGATCAGGCGCTGCTGCGCCCGGGCCGCTTCGACCGCCGCATCACCATCGACCGCCCGAACCTCGCGGGCCGCATCGCCACGCTCGAGGTCCACACCCGCAACATCAAGCTCGGTGAGGACGTCGATCTCAAGAAGGTCGCACTCGCGACCGCCGGCTGCGTCGGCGCGGACCTTGCCAACATCGTGAATGAGGCGGCTCTGCGCGCCGTGCGCAAGGGCCGCAAGCTCGTCACGCAGGAGGATATGCTCGCCGCGTTCGAGTTCGTCATCGCGGGCAGCGAGAAGAAGAACAGCGTGCTCACCGAGTTTGAAAAGAAGCTCGTCGCCTACCACGAGGTCGGCCACGCGATGGTCGCCTACAGGCAGAAGAACGCCGAGCCCGTGCAGAAGATCACCATTGTGCCCCATACCGAGGGGAGCCTCGGCTACACGCTCCTCATGCCCGAGGAGGACAAGACGAATCTGCGCACCCGCGACGAGCTGATGGCGAAGATCGCCGTCTCCATGGGCGGCCGTGCCGCCGAGGAGGTCATCATGCACACGATGACCAACGGCGCCTCTCAGGACATTCAGGAGGCCACGAACATCGCGCGCAACATGGTCGCCATGTACGGCATGAGCGACGAGTTCGGCATGATGGCGCTCGGCTCCGTGCGCAGCCAGTATCTCGACGGCGGCTACGGTCTCGACTGTGCGCAGGAGACCGCCGCCGTGATGGATAAGGCCGTCAAGGAAATTCTGGAGAAGTGCTACGCCGACGCGGTGAAGGTCATCGAGGAGAATATCGACGATATGCACAAGGTCGTCGCCTATCTTTTAGAGAAAGAGACGATCACCGGCGGCGAGATGGTCGCCATCCTCGAGGGCCGCGATCCCGCGACGGTGGAGGACGCCTACGCCTCCACGCGCAGGAGCGACAGCGACTTCCGTCCCTCCGTGCCGAGCACCATCGAAGCGCCCGCGCGTCACATTTCCATGACGAGCGAGAAGATCGAGATGCCGCCGCTGGGCGGCGAAGCACCGGACGAGTCCGCCGCATCCGACGCGGAGAACGGCAAGGACGCGGAAACGCCCGCGGAGGAGACCCCTGCACAGGACGCTCCCGCCGGTGACGGCGCGGAAACGCCCGACCACGAATAAACCGAAAGCGCCGCCCGCAGGCGGCGCTTTTCCGTAAGGAGGAGTTCCCATGAGACAACAGACGAGGGAGCTGGCGCTCGCGAGCGTGCTCGGTGCACTGGCGGTGCTGTTCCTGTTCCTCGGCGGCGTGCTGCCGCTGGCGCTCTACGCCTGTCCCCTGCTCGCGTCCGCCTGCCTGCTGCCCGTGCGCGAGGAGTGCCGCGCGAGCTATCAATGGTGCTGCTTTTTCGCCGCCGCCATTTTGGGATTGCTGCTTGGGCCGGACAAGGAATCCGCGCTGCTCTTCTGCTTTCTGGGCTATTACCCGCTCTTGCAGCCGAGTCTCGACGCGATCGGCAGCCGCGCGCTGCGCTTTCTCACGAAGCTCGGGCTGTACGTCCTCGCCGTCGGCGCGATGTACGCGCTGCTCGTCTTTGTGTTCCGGCTCGACGCGGTGACGGCGGAGCTGGCGGCGACCGCCCCGTGGCTCATCGCGGCGACCTTTGCGCTCGGCGCGGTGCTGCTCTTTCTCTATGACGAGCTGCTGCGCCGCTTCGCGCGGCTGTATCGAAGGAGGAAGAGAGGATAACAAGGAAGTCGGCAGGAGCCATACGGTTCCTGCCGACTTTTTATGTTCTTATGCATCCTCCTTCGGCTGTAGCTTCGCGCTGAGATAGGCTGCGAGCGCGCCGAGCGCGGCGGCAAGCAGGCACAAAAGCGCGTCGCGCGCGCCGTCGTAATGCAGCGGGATGATAACGACCGTCGAGGCCAGCACGATGCCGAACACGGCGTGGTAGAAAAGCGGGTAGTGCGTCTGGAAGCACCAGTTCACCACGCGCGCGAGCGTCAGCACGATGAGCGCCATGCCGAGCAGCCACGGCAGGATCACCGCCATGTCGAGCCTTGCGAAGCCCTCCGCCATCGGCGTGAACAGTCCGACCGCCATCAGGATGGAGGAGGACGTCATGCCCGGTACGATCAGGCTCAGGCCCCAGAGCAGGCCGCAGAAGAGAAAGCCGAGGAAGCCCGGGCGCATCGTGTAGAACGCGCCGTACTGCGCGTAGAGCAAAACGGCGGAGAGGGCAAGAAAACTGGCCGCGCAGGAAAGGTATGCGCCGCGTCCGCGCCCCTGCGCGCCCGCCTCGGCCCACAGGCTCGGGAGCGTGCCGAGGATCAGGCCGATGAACAGGCAGGTCGCGAGCTTTTCCGAGCGGTCGAACAGCACAAGGATCAGCCCGCCGCCGCACAGGAAGCCGAGGATCGCGCCGGCACCGACCGGCAGCAGGAGGGAAAGATGGCGGCGCAGCCCGTCGAGCGGGTGGGCGAGCACCTCCATCACCGGCCGGTAGATGCCGAAGATGACCGACAGCACGCCGCCGGAGATGCCCGGCAGAATGCCGCCTGCGCCGATGATGAAGCCCTGCACCAGCCGCAGCAGAACCGTCTTGAGGGAGAAACCCATTTTTAATAGCCTCTCTTCCGGTCGACCAGATGCGCAAGCGGACGGCCCGCGGCATAGTTTTCCAGATCGTCGCAGAACATCTGCACGCTCTTGTCGCAGGTGTAGCCGAGCGTCATGTTGCCCGCGACGTGCGGCGTGAGCAGCAGATTTTTCGCGCGGCGCAGCGGATGGTCGGCGGGCAGCGGCTCAGGCACGACCACGTCGAGCGCCGCACCGGCGAGCTGCCCGGCGTTGAGCGCGTCGCAGAGCGCCTCCTGGTCGATGGCGGTGCCGCGGCCGACGTTCACGACGAAGGCGCTGTCGGGCAGCAGCGCGATGCGCTCGCGCGAGAGGATGCCCACGGTCTCCGCCGTGGAGGGCAGCGCCATCACGAGAAGATCCGTTTCGGGCAGGACGCTGTCCAACTCCGCGATGGCATGGATGGAGGTGAACGCCGGGTCGGAGGATCTGACCGTGCGGCGCACGCCGGTGATGCACGCGGGATGGAAGGCCTGCGCGCGGCGGGCAAACTCCGTGCCGATGTCGCCCGTGCCGAGCACGGTGATGCGCGCGCCATGCAGCGAGCGGATGCCGCCGGGCAGCATTTCCCAGCCGCCGTTGCGGATGACCTCGGTATACTCCATCTGGCGGCGCAGCAGCATCAGGCAGACCATGATGAGATGCTCGGAGATGGTGGTGCCGTAGGCGCCGGAGGAGTTGGTGAGCCGACAGTCGGGATTCTGGTACAGGCTCTCGTCGCAGAAGTGGTCCACACCCGCCCAGCAGCAGCAATACCACTTGAGGCTTTTCGCGCTGCGGATGACCTTCTGCGAGCAGTGCCCGTAGAGGATCTCACAGTCGTCCACCCTGCCGACCGCTTCAGCGGACGAGGGGAAATACTCGATCTCATAGCCATATTTGGCTGCCGCCGCGTTGAGCTGACGCTCGTATTTGTCGTTGAGAAAGTCGATGATGACGCCGATCTTTTTAGCCATGCTGAGTGATCTCCTTTATAATTTGTTCCGCGCAGCGCATCCCATCCGCCGCGGCGGAGAGAATGCCGCCGGCATAGCCGGCGCCCTCGCCGCAGGGATAGAGCCCGCGCAGAGCGGTTTGATAGGTGTTGTCGCGCACGATGCGCACGGGGGAGCTGGAGCGCGTCTCAACCGCGGTGAGCACCGCGTCGGGCGCGGCAAAGCCATGCAGCTTTTTCTCCAGCAGCGGCAGCGCCTCCTCCAGCGCCGCGCAGACGAACGGCGGCAAGCAATCGTGCAGGTCGCACCAGCGCACGGCGGGGCGGTAGGTCGGTGTGACCCTCCCCGGCCCGATCGACGGACGGTGCGCGAGGAAATCGCCGACCGTCTGTGCGGGAGCGGCATAGCCCCCGCCGCCGAGGGCGTAGGCAGCCTCCTCCAGCCGACGCTGAAAGGCGACGCCCGCGAGCACGTCCGTGCCGCCGAAGTCCTCCGGCGTGACGGAGACGAGCAGCCCGCCGTTGATGTTTTCACCGTCGCGCGCCAGCTCGCTCATGCCGTTCGTGACCACGCGGCCCGCTTCGCTTGCCGCGGCGACGACCTGTCCGCCGGGGCAGACGCAGAACGAGAACACGCCGCGCCCTGCCGCTGTGTGGGCTGAGAGCTTATACGAGGTCGGCGGCAGCGAGGGGTGGCCCGCGTACTGCTTATACTGCTGCGCGTCCATATCGCTCTGGCGGTGCTCGATGCGCACGCCCACAGCAAAGGGCTTCTGCTCCATCGGGATGCCCGCATCACGCAGCATGGCGAAGGTGTCGCGCGCGCTGTGGCCGACCGCGAGCACCGCGTGCTCCGCGGGGAGTGTATACGTTCCGTCGGGAGACGTGACCCGCAGCGCGGCGAGCCGTCCGCCCCTCCGCTCCAGTCCGGTGACCTGATGGTTGAAGCGCACCTCCGCGCCGAGGGAAAGCAGCTCCTGCCGCAGATTCTGCAAAACGGTGTAGAGCCGGTCGGTGCCGATGTGCGGCTTGGCGTCGATGAGGATGTCCTCGCTCGCGCCGAACGCGGCGAACTCCTCTAAAATATAGCGGTGGCGGACGTCCTTCGTGCCGGTGTTGAGCTTGCCGTCGGAAAACGTGCCCGCGCCGCCCTCGCCGAACTGGACGTTCGAGCGCTCGTTCAGCTCGCCCGTTGCCCAGAAGCGCTCGACATCGCGCCGTCTCCGCTCGACGCATTCGCCGCGCTCGAGCAGGATGGGCCGCGCGCCGCAGCGGGCGAGCACCAGCGCCGCGAACAGTCCCGCCGGGCCCGCGCCGATCACCACGGGGCGCACGGCGGGAGGGGCGATCATCGGCGGCAGCTCGTAAAAGACGGGCGCGTAGACGCTGACGCTTTTGTTCCTCGCGCGGCGCAGCACTCTTTCCTCGTTCTCGAGCGCGGCGGAAACGGTATAAATAAACGTCACGCCGTCGCGCGCGTCGATGCTGCGGCGGAGAATGTGCAGCGTATGGAGGGGTGCTTTGACACGCAGCGCCGCCGCGGCGCGTTCGTATAATAACGCCTCGCTCTCGCCCGGGGCGAGCTTCAGCCCTTCGATCTTCAGCATGGCAGCGCTCCTTTCGCATTGGGAAATCGGCTTTATTGTAGTATATCCGAATGTCCCGCGCAAGCTATTTTTTCCAATTCGGCCATTCTTCAGGATTTCTTTATGGCCTATTCAAAAAAAGTTCAAAAAAATTCGTTCCGGCTTCACGAAATGGACATAAACAGGGGGTATCATCGGTAGCATCAAAAGAAAAATAAACGCTTCACGGCAAGGAGGCTTATCTATGTATTACGAAGACGAAAACAACCTGTACCATTACAGCTACCGCAAGGGCGACAAGGTGGAGAATGTCCGCGACGTGGACTACACCGAGGTGCCGAACACCGCGGCAAAGGCAGACCCCTGGGAGGAAAAGAAACCGAAGAAGAATCGGCTGGGGCTGAAGATCGCCGCGCTGGCGCTCGCCTGCGCGCTCATCGGCGGCGCGGCGGGCGCGGGCATCACGCACCACGCCACTACCTCCGCGCACGGCTCGACGCAGATCGAGGTCTCCGACCGTCAGGTCGCCGAGGTCCGCCAGGTCAAGGTGGACGGCAAGCAGCAGCTCACCATGCCGGAGGTCTACGCCGCCAACGTCAACAGCGTCGTGAGCATCAACGTGTCCACCACGACGAATGTCTTCGGCCGCACGACAGAGTCCGCCGCCAGCGGCAGCGGCTTTTTCATCACCAAGGACGGCTACATCCTCACCAACTATCACGTCATCGAGGGTGCGAGCACCGTCAAGGTCACGGCCTACGACGGCACGACCTATGATGCCGCCGTCATCGGCGGCGACGAGGACTACGACATCGCCGTCATCAAGGTCGAGGGCACGAATTTCCAGCCGGTCGTGATCGGAAAGTCCGGCAGCGTGCAGATCGGCGAGACGGTCGCTGCGGTCGGCAACCCGCTCGGCGAGCTGACCTTCTCGATGTCGCAGGGCATCGTCTCCTGCGTGAACCGCGCGATCAATGTGGACGGCAAGCCCTTCAACATGATCCAGGTCGATTGCTCCATCAACCCCGGCAACTCCGGCGGCCCGCTCTTCAACAGCTACGGCGAGGTCATCGGCATCGTGTCCGCGAAGTATTCAAGCTACTCCAACACCACCGTTGAGGGCATCGGCTTCGCCATCCCCATCGACGATGTGCTCGCCATGGTCAAGGACATTATGACCGACGGCTATGTGACCAACAAGCCTTACATTGGCATCACACCGCAGAACATGACCGCACAGATGGCGCAGCAGTACCGCTACGATGTCACGCAGGGCGTGTTCGTCTGCTCGGTCGAGCCGGGCAGCGCCGCGGAAAAGGCTGGCCTTCAGATGGGTGACGTCATCACCAAGATCGGCGATACGGCGATCAGCGACATGAACGACCTGAACGCCGCGAAGAAGTCTTACCGCGCGGGCGATACCGTGACGCTGACCATCTATCGCGCGGGTGGAACGAAGGAGGTCGAGCTGACCTTCGACGCCGTCCCTCAGACGCAGGAGACCGCGCAGGACAACAGCCAGCAGCAACAGCAGGGCGGCAGCAATGGCGGCTATTACTACAATCCCTGGGATTTCTTCAATAGCTTCTTCGGCAACGGCTACTACGGCAGCAGCTATTCCGGCGAGAGCCGCGACGCAGCCTGAGCAAAACAGCATACGACATACCGGGGCGGCTCTTCGGAGCCGCCCTTTTTTGCCGCGCAAAAATAAGGACTTCCGCTTTTGGGAAAGCTGTGGTATAATTTTCTTCTATGAAACATGGAGAAGGAGGGAACGTCCATGCGCATCGGTACAGTGGAGATCAACTCGCAGCTCGCGCTCGCGCCGATGGCGGGCGTGACCGACGCGGCCTTCCGCGAGCTGTGCGCGTCCCTCGGCGCGGGGCTGACCTGCACGGAGCTCGTGAGCTCGAAGGCGCTGTGCTATCAGGATAAAAAGAGCCGCACGCTGCTCGTGCCCTTTCCGGGCGAGCACCCGATGCAGGCCCAGATCTTCGGCAGCGACCCGGTCTGCATGGCCGAGGCCGCGCAGATCGCTATTGAGGCGAGCGGCGCGGACATTCTGGACATCAACATGGGCTGTCCGGTCGGCAAGATCGTCAACAACGGCGACGGCTCGGCGCTGATGCGCGACCCCGAAAAGGCAGCGCGTATCGCCGAGGCGGTGGTCAGGGCGGTAAACGTTCCGGTCACGGTGAAGATGCGCCGCGGCTGGGACAAGGGCAGCATCAACGCGCCGGAGCTGGCCGTGCTGTTAGAATCCGTGGGCGTCGCGGCGATCACCGTCCACGGGCGCACGCGCGTGCAGATGTACGGCGGACAGGCAGACTGGTCGACCATCCGCGCGGTCAAGGAAGCGGTGAAGATCCCCGTTATCGCCAACGGCGATGTTTTTACCCCGGAAAATGCGATAAAAGCGTTGAAGCTCACCGGCGCGGACGCGGTGATGATCGGGCGCGGCTGCTTCGGCAATCCGTGGCTCTTTCAGCAGTGCAGAGCCGCGCTCGCGGGCGAGCCGATCCCGCCGCTGCCGCCGCTTGCCGAGCGCTGCGACGCGCTGGTGCGCCAGATCGAACGCAGCGCGGAGTTCCGCAATGAAAAGGTCGCGCTGCTCGAGGCGCGGCGGCACTACTGCTGGTATCTCAAGGGCGTGAAATACGCCAACTACTATAAAGACCAGATCAACCACATGGAGACGCTTGAGGATCTTTACCGCGTCACGGCGGGCATCAAGCGCGATCTGAGCGACTGAACACACGGAGCGGACATGAACGAAAGTGAACTGATCCAAGCCGCGCGGGGCGGCGACGAGGCAGCCTTTGAACAGCTCGTCCGGCTGCATGAGAAAAAAATATACAACCTTTGCCTGCGTATGTGCGGCAGCAGCGAGGACGCGGCGGAGGCCGCGCAAGATACCTTCCTTGCCCTTTGGCGCGGACTGGAGGGCTTCCGCGAGGACGCGGCGCTGTCCACCTGGCTCTACCGTCTGGCGAGCAACGCCTGCATTGACCTGCTGCGGCGCAACAAGCGCACGGTGGACGGCATATCGCTCGACGACGAGGACGTACACCTCGAGGTGTGCGACCGTGCGCCCACGCCGGAGGAGCACGTCGAGGGTCGGGAGACGCAGCGGCTGGTGCGCGAGGGGCTTGCCGCGCTGCCGGAGGATTACCGGCGCGTGCTCGTGCTGCGCGAGCTGCATCAGCTCAGCTATGCGGAGATCTGCGAGGTCACGGAGCTGGAGCTCGGCACGGTGAAGAGCCGCATCAACCGCGCGCGGCTGCTGCTGCGAAATTATTTGGCGGCAGACGGGAACTTTTTTGAAAAGCCAGCGTCAAAGGTTACAGAATGTAATCAGACTGTCGGAGGGGAGAGGAACGCAATATGAAGGAATGTGAAGAATTTGCGCCGCTGCTCTCGGCCTTTGTTGACGGAGAGCTGACGGAGGAGGAGCGTGCGGAGGTGCTCGCTCATGTGAGCGAATGCGAGAAATGCAGAAGGCTGCTCGGTGAGCTGACGGCCCTGCACGCCGCCCTCGGCGAGCTGGAGGACGAGGACGTGCCCGCAGGCTTCACGGAGGGCGTGATGGCGGCGATGCGCGCGGAAAAGGCGGCGAAAAAGCCGCAAACAAAAAAGCGGAGCGCATGGCGGCGGTGGATGCCGATGGCGGCCTGCGCGGCGATCGTCGCACTCGCGGCGGCGGTAACGATCCCGCGAACGGCGATGAAGCAGGAAGCAAACGACGCTGCACCTGCCGCGCCTGCCGCACAGGAGGATCAGGCGATGTTTTCGATGGCGGCGCCGCCCAGCGATCCGCTGCCCGATACGGACGCCGAGGTGGAATATCCCGAGCAGCGCTGTGAAACGGTGCAGTCCAGCCCGTATTATGACCGCCAGCTTGGCGGCGCGGCGGACGGGTTCAAGACCGCAAACGCACCCGCTGACTTGGAAAACGGCAGCCCAGAGGCAGAATACTACTGCGAGACCGCTCCCATCGGCGAGAGCGGCGAGGAGGGCAGCCTGCTCACCGCGTGGTACGGTCCCGTGGTGCTTGAGCTGTACGGCGCGGGCGCGACGGACTATGTGACGGAAAACGGCGGCGTGAAGGCCGACGACGCGGGCGCCTACTATGTTCCCATCGGCGCGCTGCGCGCGCTGCCGGAGGGGCTTGCCATGACGGACGCGCAGGCGGAAACGCTCGCACTTGCCCCCGCGGACGCGGAGTGGGTGCTCGTCTATCCCAATGACTTCAGCGAGGTGCCGCAGCCGTGAAGAAGCGTTCGCTGTGGCTCTGCCCTTTGGCTATCGCGGCCATCGTCGCGCTGGACCAGTGGGTGAAGGCCTATATCGTGACCCATTTCGCCGTGGGCGAGAGCAAGCCCTTTCTCCCACAGCTGCTGCGGCTGCACTATGTGCGCAATTTCGGCGCGGCATGGTCGAGCTTTTCCGGCGAGCGCTGGCTGCTCATCGGCGTGACGGGCGTGGGGATGCTCGCGCTCGCATGGCTGCTCGCGCGAATCGTGCGGCACCCGCTCGGCGTGTGGTCGCTGACCGCCGTGATCGGCGGCGGCGTGGGAAATCTTATTGACCGCGTTCGCCTCGGCTATGTGGTGGATATGCTCGACTGCACGTTCATCGAGTTTCCGGTTTTCAACGTTGCGGACTGCTTTGTGGTCTGCGGCACCATCGCGGCACTCGTTTACTACATTTGGATCTACCCGAACACCGACGCGAAGAATTGGGAGAAGGACCATGGAACCGATCCTGCTCAGGGCAAGTGAAGAAAGCAAAAATCAAAGGCTCGACGCATTTCTTGCGTCGAGCCTTGACGGCTTGACCCGCTCGCAGGCGACGCGGCTCATCGAGAGCGGCGAGGTCGCGGTGAACGGGAGAGCCGTCGGCAAAAGCTATAAGCTCGCGGGCGGCGAGGACATCGCCGTGACGCTGCCCGAGCCGGAGCCGGTCGAGGCCGTGCCGCAGGACATTCCGCTCGACGTGGTGTACGAGGACGCGGACGTGATCGTGGTCAACAAGCCCAGCGGCATGGTCGTCCACCCCGCGCCGGGGCACCCGGACGGCACGCTCGTCAACGCGCTGCTGTACCATTGCGCGGGAACGCTCTCGGGCATCGGCGGCGCGCTGCGCCCGGGCATCGTCCACCGCATCGACCGCGACACGAGCGGTCTCATCATCGCGGCGAAGAACGACGCGGCGCACCAGTACCTCTCCGCGCAGCTCGCCGACCACACGCTCGCGCGCACCTACGAGTGCATCGTTGTGGGCGCTCTGCGCGAGGACCGCGGCACGGTGGACGCGCCCATCGCGCGCCATCCGACCGACCGCAAGCGCATGGCGGTGGTCGCCGGCGGGCGCGAGGCGGTCACGCATTGGGAGGTCATCGCCCGCTATCCGGGCTATACCCACGTCCGCTGCCAGCTCGAAACGGGACGCACGCACCAGATCCGCGTCCACATGGCCTACATCGGGCATCCCATTCTCGGCGACACGGTATACGGTGCAAAGAAGGAGGTCCCCGGCCTGACGGGGCAATGCCTGCACGCGGTCGGCCTGCGCTTTCTCCATCCACGCACGCACGAGGTCGTGGAGCTTTCCTGTCCCCTGCCGGAGGAATTTACAAGGATGCTGCAAAAAATCAGGAAATAAATTGCACGCGATACGGCACCAAACACGGGGAGCGTTCTCTATGGCAGAGAACGCTCCCCTTTTGTTGTGCTGTTATTTGCACAAATATGAGAACCAGCCCTCACTCTCGCGGGCCTCCATGATCGCCCAGCCCGCAAGACGCAGCGCGTCCGCGACCTCGACCGCGCGGTCGTCGATGATGCCCGAGCAGAGGAACCGCCCGTCCTTTTTCAGCAGCGGCCGCACCTGCGGTGCGAGCGCAATGATGACGTCCGCCACGATGTTCGCCACGACGATGTCATAGTCTCCGCCGAACTCGCGCGCGAGCCTTTTGTCGCTGAGCACGTCGCCCGCGCGGACGGTGTAGTGCTCCCGCCCGATGCCGTTGAGCGCGGCATTCTCGTAGGCGACGCCCACGCACTTGTCGTCGATGTCGCAGGCGAAGGCGTCCCGCGCGCCCAGCAGCAGCGCCGCGATGGAGAGGATGCCGCTGCCGCAGCCGAGGTCGAGCACCTTTTCGCCGCCGCGGATGTGCTTTTCGAGCGCCTGAAGGCACAGGCGTGTGGTCGCGTGGCTGCCCGTGCCGAAGGTCAGCCCGGGATTCAGGATGAGCTTCACGCGCTCCGTCGGCTTCGCCTGCTCCCACTCGGGAATGACCAGCAGGCGCTCGCCGATCTCCATGGGCTTATAGAACTGCTTCCAGTTGTTCTCCCAGTCGGCGTCCTCCACGTTTTCCATCGTGAGGAGCAGCGGCACGTATTCGGGATGCTGCTTCTTGAGCGCCGAGAGCGCGATGCGCACCTGCGCCAGCGTGGAAAAACCGCTCTCGCTTTCTTCGAGGTAGAAGGTCACGCGGCATTTGCCGTGCTTCTCCGCCAGCAGCTCATCGTCCACATAGTCCCAATACTGGTGGTTGTTTTCGAGAAAATCCTTGAAGTCCGCCTCGTCGTCGATGACAAGACCCTCGACGCCCTGCTCGCGCAGCAGCTCGCTGACCGGCTCCAGACCGGCGCGGGCGGTGTCGATATGCAGCTCCAGCCACTTCATCGCTGCGTCCCCACGAAGAACAGCCCCAGCGTGCCGCAGCCGGTGTGCGCGCCGATCACAGGGCCGATGAAGTCTGCGCGGACGTCCGTCACGCCGAAGCGCTCCTCCAGCAGCTCCTTGACATACGCCACGGAGTCGGGGCAGTTGGCGTGGCAGATGAACAAGGGCTGGTTCTTGTCCGGCTCGACGCCCAGCTCCTCCACCTTGTCAACCAGCGCCTTGAGCGCAGCCTTGGTGCCGCGCGCCTTGCTCATGGGAATGAGCCTGCCCTCGCTGTCGGTGTGCATGACGGGCTTGATGCCCAGCATCGTGCCGACGAAGGCCGCCGTGGCGCTCACGCGGCCGCCGCGCTTGAGGTGGTTGAGATCGTCCACGATGAACCAGTGGCATTGGGTCTGGAGGATGCTCCTCACATATGCCGCCAGCGTCTCGATGTCGGGGCTGCTCCTCCGGCGCTCCTGCACCGTGCGGTAGAGCAGCATTCCCTGTCCGCGCGAGGCGGAGAGAGAGTCGATGACAACGATCTTCGCGTCGGGGTACTCGCTTTTCAGGTCCTCCGCTGCGATGCAGGCGGACTGGTAGGTGGTGGACAGTGCGCCGGAGAAGCAAATGCATAGGATATCCTTGCCCGCGTCGAGCGCCCTGCGCATCGCCTCGTCGAACTGACCGACATTGGCGGCGGCGGTAGTGCTGTTCTCGCCCGCAGCGATCTTTGCGAAAAATTCCTCGGGGGACATCTCGGCATGGTCGGGCGTGTTGAGATAGGTTTTGCCGTTGATCGTAAAGGAAAGCGGCAGAACGGTAAGCCCGAGCTCGTCGACCTCCTGCTGGTTCAGGTCACAGCAGCTGTCGGTCATGATAATATAGTCACGCATGGCGTTCCTTTCCGGGCCGCAGACAAACGGCCCCTTTTGGGGAATAGAGTCGATTCTTCCTTAGAATGGCAGTATTGTAGCAGAACGTTAAGATAATATCAATCATTTTCTGTAAACAATGCTTTCCGTTTACTTTCCGACGCAGAAGCGTTCAAAAATGCGCGTCACCATGTCCTCGCGCGCCGTGCGGCCGGTCAGCTCGCCGAGCGCGTCGAGAGCACCCTCGGCCTCGGTGAGCACCACGTCGGGCGTCAGCCCGGCGGTGAGCGCCTCGTGCGCCGCACGGACCGCGTTCAGGGCGCGGTCGACGGCCTCGGCCTGCCGTGCGTTGGTGAGCAGCGTGCCGCCCGCGGGAACGCCGGCAGGAAAGCAGTCTCTGATCGTGTCGATCAACGCATCCAGCCCGCCGGGCATTACGGAATTAAAGGAGACCAGATGCTCCGGCGCAGGCGCGCCGTCCGGCAGTCTCCAAACGGCGGTCTTTACGGCGGGGTTTCGATCATCCTTGCTGATGGCCAGAATCCAATGCGGCGCTCGGGCGGCAAGCGCGAGAATGTCTGGCTCCACAGTGAGCGGCGTATGGCTGCCGTCCGCTACCACGATCACCAGATCGGCGCTCTCGACCGCGCGGCGCGAGCGCTCCACGCCGAGCCGCTCCACGGCGTCGTCTGTCTCGCGGATGCCTGCCGTGTCGATGAGCCGCAGCAGCACGCCGCCGACCACCGCCTTCTCCTCCACGGTGTCGCGCGTCGTGCCGGGAAGGTCGGTGACGATGGCGCGGTCGTAGCCCACAAGCGCGTTGAGCAGCGAGCTTTTGCCCGCGTTCGGCGCGCCGACGATGGCGGTCGCCGCGCCGCTTTTGAGCACGCGTCCGCGCGCAAAGGTGCCGAGCAGCGCCGCGAGCGTTTGTTCGCTCTCCGTGAGCGTCCGCTCCGTCTCGGCAAGCGTGAGGTCCTCGATGTCCTCGTCTGGATAGTCCACCACGGCGTAGAAGCGGCTGGTGAGGCTCAGCAGCGCGTCGTAGACCTGTTCGAGCGGGCGGCGCAGCGCGCCGTCCACCTGGGCGGCGGCGTTCCGCGCCGCCTCAGCGGTCTCGGCGTCAATGAGGTCGATGACCGCCTCCGCCTCGGTGAGGTCCATTTTGCCGTTCAGAAACGCGCGCTCGGTAAACTCTCCCGCCCGCGCCTGCCGCGCGCCTGCGGCAAACGCGGCGCGCAGGACCTCCTGCAAAACGACCGGCGAGCCGTGGCAGTGCAGCTCCGCGCTCTCCTCGCCCGTGTAGCTGTGTCCGGCGGAGAACACCACCGCCAGCGCGTGGTCGAGCGTGCGGCCCTCGGCGTCGCGCACCGTGCCGTAGGTCATGCGCCGCGGCGGAAGCTCCGCGGCCGAACGACCGTCCACCGGCGTGAACAGCGCCGCGAGCACGCACCGGGTCTCCGCGCCGCTTAGGCGCACGATGCCGACCGCGGCGGCCGCGGACGCGGTGGCGATGGCAGCAATGGTGTCGGGCATAATGCTTCCTCCTTGATATTAGCCGGCATTTGCCTGTATGATACCACAAAACGGAAAAAATGAAAAGGGGCACGGCGCAGCCGTGTCCCTCTTTTTGTATTCCACCGATCAGCAATCAGCGTGAGATGCAATAAAAATAGATGTTTACACAAATCATCACAACGGCAAACGCAATAAGCACCGCCCAGCTTATTTGCATGGCCTTAGATTTTGTATTCCTGATGCAATATGCCAAATAGATGATCCAGCAGGAGTAGAACGCAAAAATAATGCCGCGGTTCCGGATTAATATACTTAGAAGGAACAACGCATTTACGATCTTCATTCCATTCTCTGACATCAGTATACTTTTGATCTCTTTCACCGGTTGACCTCCCAGCTGAATATATTATCGTTTTTATTGTATCATACTCCGCACTTCCCCACAAGGGCAAAAAAAGGACGCCGCATATCAAATCCCGGTTTGTCGCTTACTGCTCCTTGGCAGCCGCGGCCTGCTGGGCCTCGATCTCGAGGAGAGCATCCTTGCGGGAGAGGTTCCAGCGGCCCTTTTCGTCGATCTCCATGAACTTGACCCAGATCATGTCGCCGACGGTGACCACGTCCTCGACCTTCTCGACGCGCTTCTTGTCGAGCTTGGAGATGTGGACCAGACCGTCCTTACCCGGGGCGATCTCCACGAAGGCGCCGAACTGCATCAGGCGCACGACGCGGCCGTAGTACAGCTTGCCGACCTCGGGGACAAACACGATGTCGTCGATGCACTTCTTCGCGGCGTCGCAGGCGGCGGCGTCGGCGGAGGCGATGTGGATGGTGCCGTCGTCGTCGATGTCGATCTTCGCGCCGGTGTCGGCGACGATCTTCTGAATGACGGAGCCGCCCTTGCCGATGACCTCGCGGATGCGGTCGGGATCGATCTTCATGGTGATCATCTTGGGCGCGTAGGGGCTGACCTCGGGACGCGGCTCGGCGATGCAGGGCAGCATGATCTGATCGAGGATCTGCACGCGCGCGTCGTAGGTGATGTCCAGCGCGTTCTTGATGATCGCCATGGTCAGGCCGTCGTTCTTGAGGTCCATCTGGATGGCGGTGATGCCCTTCTTCGTACCGGCGACCTTGAAGTCCATTTCGCCGTGGAAGTCCTCAACGCCCTGAATGTCGATGAAGGTGGTGAAATCGTCGCCGTCCTGAATGAGACCGCAGGAGATGCCGGCGACAGGCGCCTTGATGGGCACGCCGGCGTCCATCAGCGCGAGCGTGGAGCCGCAGATGGAGCCCTGAGAGGTGGAGCCGTTGGAGGAGACGACCTCGCTCACCACGCGGATGGCGTAGGGAAACTCCTCAACGGGTGGAATGACGGGCAGCAGCGCGCGCTCGGCGAGAGCGCCGTGACCGATCTCGCGGCGGCCGGGGCTGCGGGCGGGCTTGGCTTCGCCGACGGAGTAGCCGGGGAAGTTGTAGTGGTGCATATAGCGCTTCTCGGTCTCTTCCCAGATGGTGTCGAGCTTCTGGTTGGCACTGAGGGTATCGAGAGTGCAGACGGAGAGCACCTGCGTCTGGCCGCGGGTGAACAGGCCCGAGCCGTGGACGCGGGGCAGCACGCCGACCTCGGCGGCGAGAGGACGGATCTCGTTCTTCTGACGGCCGTCGACGCGGTGGCCCTCGAGCAGCCACGCCTTGACGATCTTCTTCTGGAACTTATAGGTGAACTCGTCGAGGTACTGATCCATGTCGGGATACTCCTCGAGGCACTTCTCGTGCCAGTGCTCGATCATCTCGTTCCAGCGTGCCTCGCGGACGTTCTTGTCGTCGGTATCCATGGCGGCCTTGGCCTCGTCCATGAAGTCGGCAACGATCTTGTCGAAGAGCTCCTGATTGAAGTTTGCGTGGGGATAGTCGAACTTGGGCTTGCCGATCTCGGCGACCATGCGGTTGATCAGCTCGATCTGCTTCTGATTTTCGTTGTGCGCCAGCTCGATGGCACGGTACATCGTGTCGTTATCGACCTCGTTCGCGCCCGCCTCGATCATAACGACCTTCTTGCCGGTGGAGACGACGGTCACGTCAAGGTCGGAGACCTTGCGCTGCTCGCTCGTGGGGTTGAGGACCAGCTCGCCGTTCACAAGGCCGACCTTCAGCGCGCCGACGGGGCCGTTCCAGGGAATGTCGGAGATGGCGAGGGCGGCGGAGGTGCCGATGAGCGCGGCGATCTCGGGAGAACAGTCGTGGTCGACCGCCATGACGGTCGCCATGATGGACACGTCGTTGCGGAAATCATAGGGGAAGAGCGGGCGGATGGGGCGGTCGATGACGCGGCTGGTCAGGATGCCCTTCTCGCCGGGGCGGCCCTCGCGGCGGTTGAAGCTGCCGGGGATGCGGCCGACGGAGTACATCTTCTCCTCAAAGTCGACGGAGAGGGGGAAGAAGTCGATGCCGTCGCGGGGACGGGCGGACGCGGTGGCGCAGACCAGCACGCGGGTGTCGCCGTAGCCGACCATGACGGCGGCGTTGGCGAGCTCGGCGAGCTTGCCGACCTCGAGGGTCAGCGGACGGCCGGCGAGCTCCATTTCATACTTGTGGTAGCCGGGGAATTGACGGTGGGTGATGATGGTGGACATGATCATACTCCTTTTCAGTTTTTTGTCGGGAGCCTTGTCCGACCCTTTAGCACTTGAGCTCAGCCGCGAAGGTCTCGCGGACAAGATCAACTGCTAAAATGCGGGCGTCGGCTCCCTGTTTTGCGGGCTTTTGCGGGAAAATCGGGGGTGCAAGATAGCAAAACACGCGGGGAAAGAATATCCTTCCCCCGCGCATATTGTCTCTTACTTACGGATGCCGAGCTTGGCGATGATGGCACGATAGCGCTCGATGTCCTTCTTCATGAGGTAGTCGAGCAGGCTGCGGCGCTTACCGATCATTTTGTACAGGCCGCGGCGGGAGTGGTTATCCTGCGCGTGGATCTTGAGGTGCTCGGTGAGCTGGTTGATGCGCTCGGTGAGAATGGCGATCTGGACCTCGGGAGATCCGGTGTCGCTCTCATGGGTGCGGTTGGCTTCGATAATGGCAGTCTTCTGGTCTTTGAGCATCATAGTTGTGTTTCCACCTTTCAAAAATATTCACCCTGAACTGAGCGGCGGGACAGGTGACGATCCGCGTCCTAAGTTCGGGTATGCTCCTCGCGCGCCTTCACACGCTTTGATATCATACCACGGCTTTTTTCTATTGTAAAGGGAAATCTGCGAAAATATTCCGCGTTTTCTCCTCTTTTTTTGCCGCGGGAGCAAAAAGCGGGACGGACCGCATGGTCCGTCCCGCCACAGGAGACCGGATGTTCGCTTATTCGAGCTTGCCCGCCTTCACGCCGTTGAAGTGCTCTTTCGTCAGCTTGATGACCACGGGGCTGAGGAGCAGCACCGCAATCAGGTTCGGGATCGCCATGAGGCCGTTGAGGGTATCGGAGATATCCCACACCAGCTTGAGATCGGCGGCGGAGCCGGCGATGACGACGAGGCAGAAGAGAACCTGATAGGGGCGGATGATCTTGCTGCCGAAGAGGAACTCCGCGCAGCGGGTGCCGTAGAGCGCCCAGCCGAGGATGGTGGAGGTGGCGAAGAGCAGCAGGCCGACGGCAAGGATCAGGGAGCCGAGCTTGTCGCCGAATACACTGGCAAAGCCCGCGACCGCAGTGGGCACGCCCGCGAGATCGTTGTTGCCATAGTTGCCGGTGGCCGCGCCGGAGCAGAGGACGACGAGGGAGGTCAGGGTGCAGATGACGATGGTGTCCATAAAGACCTCAAAGATGCCGTAGAGGCCCTGCCGGACGGGGTTCTTCTCGGAGGTGGCGGCGTGCGCGATGGGCGCGGAGCCGAGACCGGCCTCATTGGAGAAGACGCCGCGGCCGACGCCCTTGGTGATGGCGAGCTTCATGGTCACGCCCACCGCGCCGCCGACGACGGCAGAGGGGTTGAACGCGCCCTGGAAGATGCTGGCAAACACGCCGGGGATCGTGCCCGCGTTGGCGATAACGACCACGAGCGCGCAGACAATGTAGATGGCCGCCATGCCGGGGACGAGCTTTTCGGTGACCTGACCGATGCGCTTGACGCCGCCGAGGAGCACGAGCGCCACGAAAATGGCGATCACAACGCCGGTGATGAGGCCGATGATCGTGTCAAACTCCTTGGCGTTCTCATGGAATGCGACCGCGACGGAGTTGACGGAGGAAGCGATGGAGTTGATCTGGGAGATGTTGCCGATGCCGAACGCGGCGAGCGCGCCGAACACGGAGAAGATGACGCCCAGCCACTTCCACTTGGGGCCGAGACCGTTCTTGATGTAGTACATCGGGCCGCCGCACCAGTCGCCCTTTTCGTTGCGCTCACGGTACTTGACCGCGAGGGTGACCTCGGCGAACTTGGTGACCATGCCGAAGAGAGCCGAGATCCACATCCAGAACACCGCGCCCGGGCCGCCGAGGATGATCGCGCCGGTGACGCCGGCGATGTTGCCCGTGCCGACCGTGGACGCCAGTGCCGTGGAGACCGCCTGCAGCGGCGTGATCTCGCCCTCGCCCGCTTCGGACTTCTGGAAGATCTTGCCGATGGTGTTCTTCCACCAGTAGCCGATCTTGGAGAACTGAATGAAGCCGACGCGGAAGCTCAGGTAAATGCCCGTGCCGACCAGCAGTGCCAGCATGATGGGTCCCCATACAAAGCCGTTTACCGCACTGTTGATTTCTATGATCTTATCCATGTGATTTCCCCTCTCCTATTAAATTGCATTGCTTTCAAAAGGGCATATTGGGTCTTCACGCCCTTTCTCTACGGTATTAAGATAGCAGATTCCACGCGCAAAAGCAACCGTCCGACGGCACTTTCTCCATTTTTGTTAAATTGGTACTTTAAAATTATTAAATTTCGTCAATATGACGATTTGGTACAATATATAAATTCTTAACAGGGCCTTATCGTTCTTCTGTGAGATTTCGCCAATTTCCGAAAAATACTTGACAGAACGACACTCTCATGCTATCCTAACTGTACTAATACGCTTAATACAGTCAGGAGGGATGGCAGCATGGTTTCCTTCAGCGTTCTGACGGTCGGCGTAGGCGCGATCCTTGTGGTCCTGCTCGTCGCCGTCGTCGTACTTCTCAGCCGATAAGCAAACAGGAGGCACCGCTATGATCACCTTGAATTACCGCGATGCGCGCCCGATCTACGAGCAGGTGCGCAATGGGCTGCGGCGGCTGATCGTCTCCGGCGCGATCGCCGACGGGGAAAAGCTCCCCTCGGTGCGCGCGCTGGCCAGTCAGCTCGCCATCAACCCGAATACCATCCAGCGCGCTTACAGCGAGCTGGAATCGGAGGGCTACGCCGCGTCTGTCCCGGGAAAGGGCAGCTTCGCCGTGCGCCGCGAGCGCACCGAGGACGACGCCCGCCGCCTCGCGCTGATCGACACCCTGCGCGAAACGCTGCGCGAGCTGCGCGCGCTCGGCATGACGACCGCCGAGCTGGACGCCATCTACCGGGAGGAGGAAGAGAAATGATCGAAATTCGTGAGCTGGTGAAGACCTTTGACGGCTTTGCCGCGCTCGACGGCGCGAGCCTGACCGTGCCGCAGGGCGCGATCTACGGTCTCGTGGGGCCGAACGGCGCGGGCAAATCCACGCTGCTGCGCCACCTGACCGGCGTATACCGGCAGGACTCCGGCACCGTCTCGGTGGACGGCGCAGACGTATGGGAGAACGTGGCGGTCAAGCAGCGCATCGCCTCCATCCCCGACGACTGGCACTATTTTATGCAGTCGAGCATCCGCGACATGATGAAATTTTACCGCGGCTTCTATCCGCAGTTCAACATGGAGCGCTACGAGAAGCTGCGCGGCGTCTTTTCGCTGGACGAAAAGCAGCTCATCCGCCGTCTTTCCAAGGGAATGCAGAAGCAGGCGGCGTTCTGGATCGCCATGTGCTGTATGCCGGACTATCTCATTCTGGATGAGCCGGTGGACGGCCTCGACCCCGTGATGCGCCGTCAGGTGTGGAGCCTTATCATGCAGGACGTCGCCGAGCGCGGCACGACCGTGCTCGTCTCCAGCCACAACCTGCGCGAGCTGGAGGACGTGTGCGACCACGTCGGCATCATGAACAAGGGAAAGGTCCTGCTCGAGCGCAGCCTTTCCGAGCTGCAGGAGAACACGGTCAAAATGCAGATCGTCTTCCGGGGCGAGGGCGCGCCGGAGCTCCCCGCGGGGCTGAACCTGCTGCACGAGAGCCATCTCGGGCGCGTGTTCACCATCATCTTCCGCGGCAATACGCAGCAGATCACCGAGCGGCTCGCCGCGCTGGACCCCGTGTACATGGAGGCCGTGCCGCTGACGCTGGAGGAAATTTTCATCTATGAGCTGGGAGGTGCCGACTATGCAGTCCGCGACATCGTTCTTTAACCGCGCGCTTTTCCGCAAGAACCTGCAGCGCTTCTGGCCGCTGTGGTTCGGCTACGTCCTGATCTGGCTGCTGCTCCTGCCGCTGCCGCTGCTCAACGAGCTGGCCGACTATCACGGTGTCCCGACCGTGGCCGACGCCTCGTATTACCTGCTGCAGATCGGCGCCTACGGCGGGCTTGTGATGGGCGCCGTGTTCGGCATCTTCTTCGCCATGGCGATGTTCGCCTACCTTACCAACCCCCGCGCCACGCAGGGCTTCCATTCCATGCCCGTGCGGCGTGAGACGCTGTACGCGACCAACTACCTCACCGGCCTTGTGTGCATGGTCTCCGCGCTCGTGCTCGCCTTTGCCCTCGCGGGCATCACCGCCGCCTGCTTCGGCGCGCTGAACCTTACCGCGCTCGGTACCGCGCTGCTCGCCGCCGTGCTCTCGGTGCTGTTCTTCTACTCCTTCGCTGTGCTGTGCATGATGTTCACCGGGCAAATTCTGGCCGCGCCCGTGTTCTACGGCACCCTCAATTTCCTTGCCGTGGGTATGGAATACCTCGTGCGCACCTTTGCCGGCAACTTCCTCTACGGCTACAGCGGTTATTCCGCTCCGGAGACCTTCGCCTTCCTCTCGCCTGCCTGGGAGCTTGTCTGCGTGCTGGACGTGAGCAATGTCGCCCGCGTGGACCGCATCCTCAGCGACGGGACGTATCAGGTCATTCGGGGCGGCGAGTATATGCTCAGCGGCCTTGGCGTGCTCGGCATCTATGCTGCCGTCGGCATCGTGCTCGCCGTGCTCGGCCTGCTCGTCTACCGCCGCCGCGCGAGCGAGGCGACCGGCTCCATCGTCACCGTGGCATGGGCGCGCCCCATCTTCAAATACGGCGTGGCGGTCTGCGCCGCGTTCTCGCTCGGGCAGCTTATCTACTTCCTCGTCTTCGGTCTCAACCTCCATAACGGCCAATACTCGCTCCCCGGCACCATCGCCTGTATGCTCTTCACCGGCCTGCTCGGCTACTTCGCCGCGGAAATGCTGCTGCACAAGAGCTTCCGCGTCTGGCGCACAGGCCGCGTCGGCGCGCTGGTGTTCTCCGCCGTGCTGGTGTGCTTCGGCGTCGCCATGTCGCTCGACCTCACCGGCTACGAGGGCTATACGCCCGACGCGGAGGAGGTGGAGTTCGTCTCCGTTTATCTCTCCTCGAACGGCGACTACCTCTCCTGCAAGCTCGACGAGCCGGAGAGCATTGAGCGCACCCTCGCCGCGCACCGCGCGATGATCGCCGACAAGGCGCGCCAGCTCAGCTACGCGCGGACCACCTATGAAACGCCCGCGGACGCTCCGGTCGACAGCTATCTCTATTTCACCGTCACCTACACGCTCACGGACGGGCGCGTCGTGCGCCGCAGCTACGTCGACTGCCGCGCCTTCTCCCGGGAGCTGAACGAGCCCGGCTCCGTCGCGCAGACGATGACGGCGCTGCTCAACTGCCCCGAGGCCGCACTCGACCGCGTGCTCGGCGAGCTGGCGGACGACAAGAGCAACGCCTATCTCACCGGCGGCTACTACGACGTCGTCAGCGACGGCGCCTACGGCGAGGACGACGGCGAGCTGACCTCCGCGCAGGCCAACACGCTCGTCTCCGCGCTGCGCCGCGACTACGAGGCGGGTCACGCCTCCAACGCCTCGCTCTTTGAGGACACGCTCTACAGCGGCAGCTTCTACGTCGAGCTGGAGCTGTGGTACAGCGTCCGGGTGGACGAGAAGCCGACCATGCAGCCGATCGACACGACCTCGAGCTCGAGCGGCAGCGTCTGTGCGATCGTCACGCCGGAGATGACCTGCACGCTCGAAGCGCTTGCCGGCATGGGCATTGAAACGCCCGCGACCGCGCGCGGCTTCTGACGCATGGCTGCACGAAAAAAGCGCAGCCGCGTCCGGCTGGAGCGGGCGGTCATCGCCGTACTCGTTCTCTGCATCGGCGCGGAGCTGGTCTACTGGTACCGCCACCGCGCCGTTCCCGGCGCGGACGTGTCCGCGCCGGAATGGGTGGAGCAGGATATCCTGCCGCTCAACCCGTATTCCCGCCCCGGCACGCCGCTCGAGACGATCGACGGCGTGGTGATCCACTATGTCGGCAACCCCGGCACCTCGGCGGCGGCAAACCGCAGCTTCTTCGCCAACCTTGCCCTCACGCACGAGACCTATGCCAGCGCCCACTTCGTCGTGGGGCTGGAGGGCGAGGTGCTTCAATGCGTCCCGCTCTCGGAGGTCGCCTACTGCTCCTCGCAGGCGAACGATCACACCGTTTCCATCGAGGTCTGCCACGCCGACGAGACGGGAGAGTTCTCCGCCGAGACGATGGCGAGCCTCCTGCGGCTGACGGCGTGGCTGTGCGAGGAATTCGATCTCGCTCCCGCCGACGTCATCCGCCACTACGACGTGACCGGCAAAATTTGTCCGAAATACTACGTCGACCACCCCGAGGCGTGGGAGGACTTCCGCTCCGCCCTCCGCGCGGCGCGCACACAGGAGAACCCTTCATGAAACATATCCCCAAAAAGCTGAGCGGCTTCGCGCTCAAATACATCGCCATGGTCTCCATGCTCTGCGACCATGCGAATATGCTCGTGATCCGGCGCGGCTTTTTCGCGCCGTTCCGCGGTGAGGACGGAAGCACGCTCATCCCGCAGAACGCGCCCGCATGGCTCGGCGCCGTGCAGGGCGTCTACCGCGTGTTTGATGTGCTGGGCCATCTCGCTTTTCCGCTCTATGTCTTCCTGCTCGCCGAGGGCTTCACGCACACACGGGACCGGAAGCGGTATTTTCTCACGCTGCTGGCCTTTGCCCTTGTCAGCGAGCCGGTCTTCAACCTCGCGCACTATGAGCAGTGGACCGGTCCCGCGCTTCAAAACGTACTCTTTACGCTCTCGCTCTCCTGCCTAGAGCTATTCGTGCTCGCACGCATTGAGTCCGACGCGGCAGAGCGCGGGAAGCGGATAGCGCTGTACGTCCTGACCTGTCTCGTCTTCGGCGCGGCGGCGTTTGCCGTCCGCAGCGAATACGTCTTTCTCGGCACGCTCTCCGCCGCGCTTTTCTATCTGCTGCGCTCGGCGGGCGTATGGCGGCTCGCGGGGCTGCTCCCGCTGCTCATCGCCTCGCCGTGGGTGCTGCTGTGCGCACCGCTCCTGCTGCTCTACAGCGGCGAACGCGGGCGGCGCGGCGGAAAATATTTCTTTTACATTTTCTATCCCGCGCACTTTCTCCTTTTGCAGCTGCTCGGGAAATGGATCGCTACAGCCCTTGCATAAGGAAAGCGCGGAGCCTTCTGCTCCGCGCTTTTTCATCTTATTCCGACACCAGCTCGTACTCTCGCCCCGCGGCAAAGCGGGCGATCATCTCGCTCGTGAGGGCGACGCCGTTGTCACGGTAGTCGCGGCGCAGCTCCTCGCGGCTGACCCACGCGCCGTCCGCCAGCTCGAAGTTGTCGAGATGGATGGTCTCGTCGCCGTCCAGCTCGCACCAATAGCCGAGCAGCAGCCCGCCGCCGGAGATGCCCCACGGCTGAGACTTATAGTAGCGCAGGTTTTTGACCTTGAGGCCGACCTCCTCCATCACCTCGCGGTGAACGGTCTGCTCGGCGGTCTCGCCGAACTCGGTAAAGCCCGCGATGAGCGCCGTGCGCGTCGCGCCGGGGCGGTTCGCGTACTGCGTGAGCAGCAGGTAGTCGCCGTGCGTCACCGCCACGATGACCGAGGGGTTGATGCGCGGGAAGATCATATTGCCGCACCTGGGGCAGTGCATCATGCGCTCGTTGACGTCGTGCTCGAGCGGCGTGCCGCAGCGGCCGCAGAACCTCGTGTCGCGGTACCAGCAGCACAGGTGCCACGCGCTGACCGCGGCGAAGGCGATCTCCTTCGGCTGCTCGGTGCGGAAAATATTGATGTCGCGGTAGGTCCAGCCGTCCGGCTCGCGCGGCGTTTCGTCGCGCAGGAGGTAGTATTCCCTGCCGTCCAGCTCAAAAAGGTAGGTGAACCTCTCGTCGCCGTCGGGAAACATGGCGCGGCTCGGGAGCTTGAGTCCGTTGTCGTCGATGCGGCAGAGGAGGTTTCTCCCGCAGAACTGCACGACGGCGCTCGACCTCTTCGGCACGGCGTTCGGCTTCCATTCGTTGTATAAATGCTTCGGCTCGATATCGTGGATCATGGCGCAGCCCCCGGAATTTGTCGCTTTCGCGTATTTTTCGCCGATAGTATAGCCTATTTTTGCCACTTCCGCAAGCATTTTCAGCCTTGACAAAGCGAAAGAATGCGGGTAGAATGACCGTAATATGTGGAATTGTGCAGATGAGGACAAGTAGCTTCCCGTCCGCCCGCAAAGAGAGCTGCCGGTCGGTGCGAGGCAGCGGGGCGCGGAGAGCGAATATCACCTCGGAGCAGGCGTCTGAAGCCGCAGTAGGACAGCCCGGGTGCGACCGTTACATCGCGGCATTTGAGCGGCTGCCGGAACGGCGGCAAGAAGAGTGGTACCGCAGAGTATGGTTATGCTTTGTCTCTTTTGTCGGGAGACAGAGCATTTTTATTTTGCAGCAAACAGAATAATTCACATAAAGGAGACACGACATGGATTACAAAGCGACGCTGAATATGCCGAAGTCCGGCTTCCCGATGCGCGCGGGGCTTCCCAAGCGCGAGCCCGAGATGCTCAAACATTGGGAGGAAATGGACCTCTACAACGTGATGCTCAAGAAGAACGAGGGCAAGCCCCGCTTCGCTCTGCACGACGGCCCTCCGTTCTCCAACGGCGGACTGCACATGGGTCACGCGCTCAACAAGTCCCTCAAGGACTTCATCACCCGCTCCTACGCGATGCGCGGCTACTACACGCCCTATATCCCCGGCTGGGACAACCACGGTATGCCCATCGAGAGCGCCATCATCAAGGAGCAGAAGCTCAACCGCAAGGCCATGAGCGTCGCCGACTTCCGCACCGCCTGCCACCAGTATGCCGACAAGTACATCGGCATCCAGATGGAGGGCTTCAAGCGCATCGGCGTGCTCGGCGACTGGGAGCACCCCTACAAGACCATGGATCCCGGCTTTGAGGCCGAGGAGGTCAAGGTCTTCGGTGCAATGTACAAGAAGGGCTACATCTACAAGGGCCTCAAGCCCGTATACTGGTGCTATCACGACGAGACGGCGCTGGCCGAGGCGGAGATCGAATATCAGGACGACCCCTGCACGACCGTGTACGTCAAGTTCCCGATGCACGACGACCTCGGCAAGCTCGGCCATCTCGATAAGAGCAAGCTCAGCTTCGTCATTTGGACGACCACGATCTGGACGCTGCCCGGCAACCTCGCCATCGCGCTGCATCCCGACGAGAGCTACGCCATCGTCCGCAACGACGACAACGGCGAAATGTACATCGTCGCCGAGGCGCTCGTCGAGAAGGTCATGGCCGTTGGCAAGGTCGAGCACTACACAGTCGTCGAGACCCACCCCGGCAACTTCTATGAGAATATGCTCGCGCAGCATCCGTTCCTGCCCAAGACCAGCCGTCTGGTCCTCGCCGATTATGTCACGATGGATTCCGGTACGGGCTGCGTCCACACCGCCCCCGGCTTCGGCGCGGACGACTATCAGACCTGCCGCCGCTACGGCATGGATATGGTCGTGCCCGTCAACGATCAGGGCCGCCACACCGACTATGCCGGCAAGTATGAGGGAATGCTCGTGGAGGAGTCCAACCCCGTCATCCTCAACGATATGAAGGAGGCCGGCTCCCTCTTCGCTTCCGAGGAAATCGTGCACAGCTATCCGCATTGCTGGCGCTGCAAGAAGCCCATCATCTTCCGCGCCACCCCGCAGTGGTTCTGCTCCGTCGATTCCTTTAAGGACGAGGCCTGCGCCGCGTGCGACGACGTGCGCTGGGTCCCAGGCTGGGGCATCGACCGCATGAAGAGCATGATCCGTGAGCGCGCCGACTGGTGCATCAGCCGTCAGCGCCGCTGGGGTCTGCCCATTCCCGTGTTCTACTGCGCCGACTGCGGCAAGCCCGTCTGCACCGACGAGACCATCGAGGCCGTTTCCGCCCTCTTTGCCGAGAAAGGCTCCAACGCCTGGTTCGAGATGGACGCCGCCGACATTCTGCCCAGGGGCTTCGCCTGCCCGCACTGCGGCAAGAGCACCGGCTTCACCAAGGAGGAGGACACACTCGACGGCTGGTTCGACTCCGGCTCCACGCACTTCGCCGCGATGAAGAAGGATCAGGGCTTCTGGCCCGCCACGATGTACCTCGAGGGCCTCGACCAGTACCGCGGCTGGTTCCAGTCCTCCCTGCTGACCGCCGTGGGCGCGTTCGGCGAGGGCGCTCCCTTCAAGGAGTGCGTCACCCACGGCTGGACCGTGGACGGCGAGGGCCGCGCGATGCACAAGAGCCTCGGCAACGGCGTCGATCCCGCCGACATTTTCAACGAGAACGGCGCGGACATCCTGCGTCTGTGGGCGGCGAGCGCCGACTATCACGCGGATGTGCGCTGCTCCAAGGCCATCTTCCAGCAGCTCAGCCAGAACTATCTCAAGTTCCGCAACACCTGCAAGTTCATGCTCGATAACCTGGTGGACTTTGACCCCGCGCACCTCACCAAGGCCGAGGATATGCCGGTGCTCGACCGCTGGCTCATCACCAAGCTCAACGAGCTGATCGAAAAGGTCGAGCAGTCCTACAACGACTACGAGTTCCACATCATCACCCACGCGGTCAACGATTTCTGCGTCACCACGCTCTCGAGCTTCTACCTCGATATTGTGAAGGACCGCCTGTACTGCGAGGCGGCGGACTCCGCCGAGCGCCGCAGTGCCCAGACCGCGCTCTACCTCACGCTCTCGACCCTTGCCAAGCTCTTCGCGCCCATCCTCGCCTTCACCTGCGATGAGATCTGGCTCGCCATGCCGCACACCGCCGAGGACGACGCGCGCAACGTGGTGCTCAACGACATGAACAAGCCCTTCACCGCCTACGCGCTCGACGCCGAGACCATGGCGCGCTGGGAGCACATCATCGAGGTCCGCACCGCCGTCAACGGCGCGCTCGAGGAGGCCCGCGCGGCGAAGGTCATCGGCAAGAGCCTGGAGGCCGACGTGCATCTGACCGTGCCCGAGGGCGATGTGTTCCTCGCGGACGAGAACCCCGCGGCGCTCGCCGACCTGTTCATCGTCTCCAAGGTCGAGCTGGCCGTCGGCGGCGAGCTTGCCGTCAAGGTCGAAAACGCTGCCGGCACGAAGTGCCCGCGCTGCTGGAAGCACTCCCTCACGCCCAACGCCGAGGGGCTGTGCCCGCGCTGCGCAGAGGTCGTGCGCCATCTGCCCGACCTACTGTAAGCGAAATATTGTGTGATAAGGAGAAGATCCGCATGACAAGAAGCGAATGGAAGGCAGCCGCCCGCGCCCGGCTCGGCGGCGGCATCTTCAAGGATCAATGGCTCATGGGCGTGGTGTTCTGTTTGGTGGTCTCCGCCATCGTCGGCGCCGCCGGCAGCATTCTCCCCGGCGTCGGCGCGCTCGTCGTTACCGGCCCGATGCTCTACGCGCAGAAATATGCCTTCCTCGCGCAGGCGCGCGAGGGCCGAGGCATTGACCTCAACGATCTGTTCCGCGGCTTTCGGGACGATTTCGGCGGTACGCTGCTCATCAGTCTGCTCTCCGGGCTCTTTATCTTCCTGTGGAGCCTGCTGCTTTTCATCCCCGGCATCGTCAAGGCCTACGCCTACTCCATGGTCTACTACGTCAAGGCCGACCACCCCGAATACGGCTGGAGGGAATGTCTGGACGAGAGCCAGCGCCTGATGACCGGTCACAAGTGGGAGAAGTTCGTGCTCGATCTGAGCTTTATCGGCTGGGGCATCGTCGGCTCGCTGTGCCTTGGCGTCGGCACGCTGTGGGTCATGACCTACATGGCGGCGACCGAAGCGCAATACTATGAGTACCTGACCTCCGGCAGGACCTCCCCCGAATTTTAAGGCAGCGTCAGGCGGTCCTGCGGGGCCGCCTGACCGTCTTTCCCCCGCATCTGTTTACATTCCCAAGAAAGGATACCCCTCTATGAAGCTGCAATACTCTACCCGCGATCTCGCCCGCGCCGCTGTCATTGCCGCCGCCTACGCGGCGCTCGCGTGGATCTCCAATTTCTTCGGTCTCGCCTTTCCCGCGATCCAGTTCCGCCTGAGCGAGGCTCTGTGCGTGCTGCCCTGCCGCGACCGCAAGGCGGCGATCCCCGGTCTTGCCGTGGGCTGCCTGATCACCAACCTGCTCAGTCCCTACGGCCTGCTCGATCTGGTCGTCGGCACGCTCGCCACGCTGCTCGCCGCCGTGTGGTCGGGCCGCTGCCGCAGCGCATGGACCGCCGCCGTGCCGCCGGTCGTCTGCAACGCCGTAATCGTCGGCGCGATGCTCGCGTGGGAAAGCACGGGCTTCTCCGCCGCGTTCGCGGGGCTGTTCGCCTACAACGCGCTGACGGTCGGCATCGGCGAGGCCGCCGTGTGCTTCCTGCTCGGCGTACCGCTGCTGCGCGCGCTGGAAAAGCGCGCCATCGCATAAGAATATCTCAGAAAAACGGCGTTATTTGCGCGGAGCCCGTGCAAATAACGCCGCACCTCTTGCAAAAATGTCCTCAAATGTGCTAAACTAAAGAGAATTTATGCCCCGCTTTCATTCGGCGCGGGCAGGAAAAGAGGAAGATACCCATGGAACAGAAACGATTCTATATCACCACGCCCATTTACTACCCGTCGGACAAGCTGCACATCGGCCACACCTACTGCACGGTGGCGACCGACGCGATGGCGCGCTACAAGCGCCTGACCGGCTACGACGTGATGTTCCTGACCGGAACGGACGAGCACGGTCAGAAGATCGAGGACAAGGCCAAGGCCGCGGGCGTGACCCCGCAGCAGTTCGTGGACAACATCGTCTGCGGCGAGAAGGGCATCCTCGATCTGTGGAAGCTGATGAACATCTCCAACGACCGCTTCATCCGCACCACCGACGATTACCACGTCGAGGCCATCCAGAAGATCTTCAGGAAGATGCACGACAACGGCGACATCTACAAGGGCAAGTACGTCGGCAAATACTGCAAGCCCTGCGAGAGCTTCTGGACGGAGAGCCAGCTCGTGGACGGCAAGTGCCCCGACTGCGGGCGTGAGGTGGAGGACGCCGAGGAGGAGGCCTACTTCTTCAAGCTGAGCAAGTACGCCGACCGCGTGCAGCACCTGCTTGAGGACACGGATTTCCTCCAGCCCGCCAGCCGCGTGAACGAGATGGTGAACAACTTCATCAAGCCCGGCCTTGAGGATCTGTGCGTTTCCCGCACGAGCTTCACCTGGGGCGTTCCGGTGGACTTCGATCCCGGCCATGTCGTCTATGTCTGGGTCGATGCGTTGTTCAACTACTGCACCGCTCTCGGCTTCATGAACGAAAAGTACGACGATTACGATAAGTTCTGGCCCGCCGACGTCCACTTTGTCGGCAAGGAGATCGTCCGCTTTCACTCCATCATCTGGCCCGCGATGCTCATGAGCATGGGCATGCCGCTGCCCAAGCACGTCTACGGCCACGGCTGGCTCGTCATGGACGGCGGCAAGATGAGCAAATCCAAGGGCAATGTCGTCGATCCCTATGTGCTCGCCGAGCGCTTCGGCGTGGACGCGCTGCGCTTCTTCCTGCTGCGTACCTTCCCGTTCGGCTCCGACGGCAATTTCAGCAATGAGCTGCTCATCAACACCATCAACGTCGATCTTGCCAACGACCTCGGCAACCTCGTCTCCCGCACGACCGCCATGGTCGAGAAGTATTTCGGCGGCACGCTGCCCGTCGAGCGCGCCGAGGGTGAGTTCGACGCCGATCTCATCGCGGCGGCCTCCGCCCTGCGCGGCAAGTACGAGGCCGAGATGGAGAAGTTCCAGTTCCAGAACGGTCTGGAGGCCATCTTCAAGGTCATTCAGCGCGCGAACAAGTATATCGACGAGACCGCGCCGTGGGTGCTCGCCAAGGACGAGGCCAACCGCGCGCGCCTTGCCAGCGTGATGTACAACCTCCTTGAGACCATCCGCATCTGCACCATCCTGCTCACGCCGTTCATTCCCGCCTCCTGCGAGAAGATCTTCGCGCAGATCGGCGCGGCAGCAGACTGCCGCGATTGGGACAGCGCCGCCGAATGGGGCCGCCTGAGCGCAAGCGTCACCGTCCACAAGGGCGAGGCCATCTTCCCGCGCATCGACATGGAAAAGGCGCTCGCCGAGCTGGAGGCCATTCAGGAGGCGCAGAAGAAGGCCGCGCTCCCCGCGCTGGAGACCGAGCCTCTGACGGAGGAGAAGGTCGATTTCGACACCTTCTGCAGATCCGACTTCCGCGTCGTCAAGGTCAAGGCCTGCGAAGCTGTGAAGAAGAGCGATAAGCTGCTGCGCTTCACGCTCGACGACGGCACCGGCACCGACCGCCAGATCCTCTCCGGCATCCACAAGTGGTACGAGCCGGAGCAGCTCGTCGGCAAGACGCTGGTCGCCATCGTCAACCTGCCGCCGCGCAAGATGATGGGGCTCGAGAGCTGCGGTATGCTGCTCTCCGCCACCCACACCGAGAAGGGGCAGGAGGTCCTGAACCTCATTATGGTGGACGATAAGATCCCCGCCGGCGCAAAGCTGTGCTGAAATAGAAGCAAAGGGGCTATCTCTCGGTCGGAGAGATAGCCCCTTTAGAACCCCAGAGACAACGAGGGGCTTCTTCACCGTCGCGGCAAAGCAATTCCCGCGCCTCTTTGGGCGCGCCAATTGCGCCGCTTCCTCGAAACCACCTCGCTTTTTCCGCCACCGGCGGCGCTTCGGCGCTTTCCCCTCGACCCCACGAACTGCCAATAGGAAGCTTTATTTCAGCAGCCGTATGAAGTCATTCTCCCTCAGTCGATTTGACGTACTTCTTGTTCCGCTCAGCCGCTGCTGCCATGCGGTCAAGGAGCCGGCAAAAGGCTTTTCCGCAGCAAGGCTGTACGCCGTTTGTGAAATGCCCTTTTGCTGGGGATCATCCCCTCTATCAAAAAGAAAGGATACCCTATGAGCTTGATTTTTGACACCCACGCGCACTACGACGACGAGGCGTTTGATGCCGACCGCGAGACGCTGCTCGCCTCCATGCCCGAACACGGCGTGGGGCTGATCCTCGACCCCGGCTGCGATTTGGAGTCCTCCCGCCGCGCGGTGGAGCTGGCGCGGACCTATCCGCATGTCTACGCCGCCGTCGGCTGGCATCCCGAGAACTGCGCGCCCTACACGGAGGACAGTCTGGACGCGCTCCGCGCGTGGGCGCGGGAGCCGAAGGTCGTTGCCATCGGCGAGATCGGGCTGGACTACTACTGGGAGCAGAACCCGCCGCGAGAGCTTCAGCAGAGGGTGCTGCGCGATCAGCTTGCGCTGGCGCAGGAGCTGGACCTCCCCGTCATCGTGCACGACCGCGAGGCGCACGCTGACAGTCTTGCCATCGTGCAGGAATTTCCCGCTGTGCGCGGCGTGTTCCACTGCTTTTCCGGCAGCGTCGAGATGGCGCGCGAGCTTCTAAAGCGCGGCTGGTATCTCGGCTTTGACGGCCCCGTGACCTACAAAAATGCCCGCAAAACGGTCGAGGTCGCACTTGAGTGCCCGCTCGACCGGATGCTGCTGGAAACGGACAGCCCCTATATGGCCCCCGTCCCCGTGCGCGGTACGCGCAACGACTCGCGCAGCGTCCGCTATATCGCGGAAAAGCTCGCGGCGCTGCGGGGCCTGGACACAGACGAGCTGATCCGCCTGACCGCCGAGAACGGCAAACGGCTGTTCGGGATCGGATAACGGAAAGAAAGACTCCGTCCGGCGGACGGAGTCTTTCTTTTATGCTTTTTTCTTGAGCACACAGGCCAGCGCCGCGCATATAATGATCCCCGCCGCGAACGGGATCGCGTACAAAAAGGCAACGCCAGCCGGTGCGCTGTAGCAGTCGTGCGCAATGCCGCAGAGCATATCCCGATAAAGGTACGCCACCACGGCGCACATCACGTCGGAGAGCAGCACGGCAAGCGCGGCAAATACGATGCTCCATGTTTTCATAGCAGTTTCTCCTTTTACTTTTTCCGGAGGATCAGCACCAGACCTGCCGCCATGAAAAGGACGCAAAGCACCAGCAACAGCCCCGAGCCGTTGAGCGTGACCGCAGAGGACTCGTTCAGCCGATCCGCGGCATCCGGTCCAGCCAGCATGACCGCGCCCACCGCCAGCAGAAGGACCGCACCAAGCACACATAAGCCAATGCCGACCTTCTGCGTTGTCTGCCGAAAACCGTCCGTCTTTGTCCGCCGCACCGATCCGGTATCCGCTTCGCACGGTGTTCCGCCGGTCAGCTCATCCAGCGTAACGTGGAAGCATTCGCTGAGCGCCAACAGCTTATCCAGCTCCGGCGTGGATGTTCCCGTTTCCCTTAATTAAAGATATTGTTGGGTAAAAAAAGAAAGGTCAGTCGATTTTGCCGATGAAGCGGTAGTAGATTTCTACTTCC
>OKSB01000609.1_pt1 | contig 39292 bp, 41 predicted proteins | sample 1601171 | NCBI WGS metagenome assembly OKSB01 (sample SAMEA3541496, study PRJEB24748) | human gut metagenome | biome: human gut; feature: human-associated habitat; material: faeces | place: China | collected 2012 | reverse complement strand
CTTGCGGATTCCGCATAAGGGCAAAAATAAGGGAAAATACATATCATTTCACTATTTAATGGGCTGAAAAGCCTGTAAAATAAGGAAAGTTCAGGAAATCTCTCCACAAATTCCGATTTTCGGTCATCGACATATACACGCTCAGGGTAGATATTCAACCATGCCCCATCTCGCATAACAAAACATACATGATTAGAGTTTTCATCCCATTTGTTGTATCTCTTTCGTGTCTCCCAGAACAGATATGCCTTTACGATTCTGGTATTGCCGTCCCCGTATAAAGTTCCCATGGAGCTTGTCTCATATCCGGAAAGAACGTTATTTGACATCTGTATATCATCGCTGCCCGATGAAGGGGCGGAATAATAATTGATGTTTCCGGTATAATTGAACTGAAAGCGGCCAACAGCAGATGCGCTATCTCCATATATAGGCAAAGCTTCAAATTCTTTATTTGTATTTACTGGGTTTTCTGCCGTTGGAGACGTAGCCGCCATGACTTGTGCGGGGTGTCCAACCATGCAGGCGGCAAGGCACAGCCCTAATAGCCCCAAAAGCCTAACAGTCTTTGGCAGGCGCGCAATAAGCTTATGAATTCCATGAGAATTATGAGAGCCGTGGCGGTCTTGAGGATCATGCGACTCATAAGCATAAGGATCATAAGGATTGCATGAATGAGGTCTAATCTTTTGTCTGATCTTTAATCTTCTGTCCATAATAAAAAATTCTTTCCTTTCTGACTTTTAAATTTATATATAATATGTCAGAAAAGAAAGAACTTTTTGGATTGTGTTTTAATTATATCGCTTGCTTTAGTTTGTCTCTCATTTTTTATAATTTCTGCAAGCTTCTTCTAATAATTTGAAATCACAGGAATTAGCCACAATTTGATTATTTACTTTATTTATAACCTTTGAGTATGTTTGTTTAGCACGATTGCGTATTCTGCTTTCATTATCTAATACAAACTTCAATTCTTTATTTAATAAGTTTCTTCTTTTTTCACTTTCATTTGAAATTATTAATTCTGTCACACATTCTGATGGCGCTGGAAACATATAATTAAATCTTAATGAACCCTTTATTGGTTTGTACGCATCTTTGGGTACTTCAATTAAAATATTGTCATCATGTTGTTGTGTATATGATGTTACTGGAACGTAATATTGTATTCCTTGTATTTGCAGCACAACTCCGCATATAAACTTCTTCTCTCGATTTTCATATTCCATATTTGGAACGTGTGTAAAACCCCTTGCTTCAGTCTCTACTTTTTGCAAATAATCTATATAACTTTTATCCACATAATAAAATGACAGCATTGTTTTCTCCTAAGTAAAAAAGGCAAGTCAACTAACTTGCCTTCATTAAAGTTCACATTTAAAATTACAGGCAGTGAAGCGCCCAAACGTTAAAGTTCACATTTTCCAAAACAAGTAGCGAAGCACTCAATAGAAGATTCCTCTTCTTAAGTTTATTATAGCTTATGTCTAGCGGAAAAACAGACTTGACTTTCACTTATTTTTATTGTATATTTATTATTCTATGCACATTATCATTTCTGGTTAACCCAACAAAGTGAAATGATGCAATAAGGGTTCCTTTTGCTGATGTCATCGTTCCCATTCCATTGCTTGCATTGATTCTAATCAGTAGGCGAAATAAATTCAAACTCAGAAGATGTCAATGGTTCCCTACAATGTATATTATACTTCATCCGAAACATTTCAATATCTTCTTCCGATGCATTGGCGATCTTATCTATACAGCTCTGTAAGAAATTCAAACTATCCTTCTTATTCATCATTACTCCTCCTTATTCAAATATTCCTTTTCTATAAATACACTCTGCATTTTTAATAAAACAGATAAATGCCATTAATTCTCTTAACATAACGAGAAGAAATCTATTTCTGTAGATTTCGAAATAGATTTAATATATCGGTTTACACCTTCAAGTTCTTCTTTTGTAGCGGCTCTCACTTCTTTGCCACATCCTGCTGCGCCAAGCGCAGAGACTGCCATCGCTGTTGTTAATAATACTGCTGGTGTTTTCTTTTTCATAATTCGTCTCTCCTTATGGCGTACTATATATACTGTATGTACTGCGCATATGTGTTATTTTTGATATTATAGCGTAAGGGCTACCCCAGATTGGAAATGATTTATTTTTTTCTTGCCTTTACGCTTCATATATAATATGTCAGAAAAGAAAGAACTTTTTGAAAAGCTGGATATTATAAAGCAAAAGACGCCTTATACACTAAGACGTCTTCGAAAACTCCTTCTACTCATGGTAAACAAAATATTATTATAATATACCCTAAAAATCCAAATGTCAATCATTTTGAAGAAAAAAAATCTTGACAAAATTTTTGTTTATATTGCTCATAATGTTCTAATACTATTTATCATTTATTTTTTCTGGAGTTAGCCATTCACTGTTTGGCCGGCATATCAACCGAGCATCTAAATAGGCCATAGGCAATGTTAAAATCGTTTGTCCCTGATAATTTCCGGATGGCAATTCTCTGCTAACCACTAAGGCTGTATCTACATTATCTATTTGTTCATCATCTGACAAACATAAGGGTAATAATAAATCAATAGAATTTGTAACATGATAAAAAATAGGAATAGCTGTTTTGTAATTCCACTCACATTTCTTTATTGCAATTTTTATAGCTTTATCAATTTTCTCTTTTAAACGATTTTTAAAAGCGACATTTTCTTCTACATGCTTTTGGATTTTATTATAATTATTTTTTACATCATTGTTTTCTTCAATGTTTTTAATATTGTCTTCAATTTTTGAAAAATCCTCTTCTTTACAGCAACGTTTAATAAGGGCAAGCGGAAGCCTTGAAATATTATCTATTAAAATATGATTCTGGTCCCATCCATTTTCCAGCGATTCAGCTCTCGATGTATCAAAAATAATATCTCTAAGAATATCTTCATCTGATTTTGAGTTGATCTTAAGAAAATTTACCCGAGGAGGAATTTTTTCTTGAGCAATCTGACGATGCATTATCTTTCCTAATGATTCAGTTCCAAGTTGTGTAAATCCTTCGCAGTGCCATACTTTTTTGCCATTTGATTCCGAAGCTGAAAAGCACATATAAATATAATCATATGATGAATTTACTAGCCCAGTATTAAATGCAGCAAAATCTTTTTTATCTGAAAAACTAATGAGTCTCTGAAGCTCTGCACAATAAAAAGTATAATTAAGATATTGTTTTAAAATAAAATATTCTTTTTCGTCTTCATCCGGAGACTCTAAATTCTTTGAATTAAAAACAGATGGGTATTCCCAATTCTCTCCAGGCAATAACATTTTATCTAATTCCTTTAGCCAATAAGACCAATTATCTATGTATGCAAAAAGATTTATAGCATTTGCGACTAATTTTGAAGATGATCCTATCCGACTTACATACCATTTTTTATCAGATAAACATAATCTGTTTTTCTGTACTGTTACAGCCATTCGACCACCATGTTTAGTCTTGCCTTTAAGTTCAAATATATACTCTGTTTTATCACACAAAATCTTATTATTTTTCGCAGCTTCTTTATAAGATATGCTAATAAGTTCGCGTATAACTTCATTATCTAATTCATTATTTTCTGTTATACTTTTATATGTTTTATAAGTAACAGCTGTTATTTCCACAAATTTTAAGAAATCATCTGCTTCAACATCTTTAATTTTTGATAACAGCCTCATTCCTTTAGGTGCTGGTACTAAATTTATTCTAATTCTTTTCTTAAAGCCTGTTTCAATTTCTCCGATATTATCAATCATTACTTCTATAATATCTTTTTCTTTTATTGTCTCTAATTTTATAGTTTTATCATATTTACTTTTGTGCAACAGCGCATCTACTTCCGGATATATTTCTATAAATATTCCAGTTTCATCTGTAATATTTTTTACACGTCCTTTTATTATATCTCCCTTCGAAAATATCTTTTTAAATTCATCGTACATGTTATGTTTTTCAACATGCCTATATTCTATAGCCAGTTTTCCTTTTTCATTTTGTCCTCCATCCTTACACCAAATATAATCATTCTTGTGATATTCGCTTATCACGTTTTTTAAATTTTTTTGATAGCATAATCTATTTTTTGTTTCGCCATCGAATTTAACAAAAACCCCAAACTCTTCAACATTTGCAATTCTTACCAATTGATACTCTTCCATAGCAGCTCCCTTTCTTATGCATTATTTTTATATATTATATATTATCGTAATTTCATATCATTGTCAAAGTTGTAGTTCATATGCAAAAAAACAGAAGCGAATAACTCGCTTCCGTTTTTATCCTTTTCTTTTTATCATTTAATGTACGGTTACTGTAGCGTCCCATCCGACGCCATTTCCCGGATCTGCATTGCTGTTATCCCAAAGGCTGGGATCAATTTGAGGCCCTCGATCATCCGGTACGGACATTCCGCCATCTGTGCTTCCGGAAGTGCTGTTACTCGGGGTACTTGCTCCTGCATCTCCACTCGTAGCCCCTGTATCCGTACTCGGTGTAGAAGTGCTCTCGCTCGGTGTGCTCGGTGTGCTGCTTGCTCCTGTGTCTGCACTCGGTGTGCTTGCAGTATTTCCTACGTTCACGCTGCCGGAATTTCCTGTACTGCCAGAGTTTCCGGAATTGCTAGAACCAGAAGGTGTATTCGCACTAGAACCGGAATTGGAACTAGATCCAGAATTAGATCCGGCATTTGTATTAGCGCTTGTATTGGAACTAGATCCAGAATTGGAGCTGGAATTCGTATTCGTTGTTCCGGTACTCGTTGCAGTAGAATTCGTCTTCTTGCTGTCGCTCTTTGCACTGTCAGATTTTGCTGTCTTTCCTGTCTTGTCTGTCTTGTCTGTCTTTGTATCCTTGGCTGTCTTCTCAGCCTTTTCAGCTTCCTTTACAACGATCTTTGCTGTCTGCTCTGCTGTAAATCCATTTTCATCCACAACCGTGTACTTCACTTCATACTCTCCGGCTGTGCCAAGATCTACGGCTGAATCATCGCAAGCGATTTGGCTTGTGAGATCATTTCCATTGCAGTCAACAGCTGTTACGCCTGTAAGATAGTCAACACTCTCGTCTCCTACAGTTGCTTCCAGATCCTTGATTCCGGAGAATACCGGGGCAGACCCCACCATGACATCAAGTGGATAGTTGGAATTATTTCCAGATGCATCGGAAAGTGTCAGCATAACGGTATACTCTCCTGCTTCTGCAAAAGAAATTTCATCATTTGAAATAGTTACATCTCCAAGAACAAATGTTTCAGAAACAGCATCTTCAGTTGTCTTAGTTGTCTCAGTTGTCTCAGTTGTCTCAGTTGTCTCGGTTGTCTCGGTTGTCTCTACGTTCTCTGTAGCTTCCGCAATTTCCGTTCCCTCTTCTACAGCTTCCTCTGCAGTCTCTTCTGTCTCCTGCTCGGAGAATACAGCCGTTACATTCTTGCTTGCCTCTGTCACTTCCGTGATCACATCCTCTGCCGTCAGTGCTTCGCCAGCGCCAAGCACGATCTTCTCGGAAGTGAGTTCTGCTACCGGAGCGGTTGTGTCAACAACATCTACCGTAAGATCTACCGTCTGATCCTTGTATGTAACGGTTGCCGTGTACGTTCCGAGTGTAGCGGTATCTACTCCAGAGAAGTCAATCGTTGTCTCTGCCGCCACATCTGCATCGCTGACATAATCAGCCACGTTTGTGTCAATTTCATTTCCCAGCTCTACACTTACCTTATCAGATGTAAGCGCTAATTCTTTTGCTCCACATCCAGTTACTCCAAGTGTACTGGATAAAATCATTGCTGTTGCCAGCATTGTTGCTACTCTTTTCTTTCTCATACTCATTTCTCCTTATATTATGCTTTATTGTAAAATGTAAAGTAGATTATTGCCAATTCGTTTTTTGCTTTCCCATTGGACACTTATAATATGTCAGATTTTTTATATATCATTTTTCGGTACAGGAAAAAATATTAATCATTTTTATCTTTTTTAAAAGAACAAATCTTCCAATATACTTTTCCTAGTAAAACAGCCGTGTTATTTGTTGCGATAGATAATGATAACGCAATAATAGATATTACATCATTCCAATCAGTCGTTTTGAATTTTACCATGTAAAAAATCCCGCTTGTTAGATATAAAATCATAAGGACAATAGATATAACATTTAATTTCCTTAATCTCTGTTTTTTATTTTTTGTATCTATTCCAGAATTATTTATTTTATTTTTACATATGTTTTGTGCTTCTGAGTCAATGAAAAACAAAACTATTGCTAAAGCGACAAAATTCACTGAAGCCATAATAATCAAAATTGCTAATTCTTTAGAAGAGTCATCAATATATCGAAACAAATATCTTGCAACAGCAATTATAATACCAGTGATAACAATAAACATTGGTCTTTTTTTAAATTCCATATAGATTTAATTGTTCCTTTTCCTTTCAATAAACAATATTTCAATTAGATAATTCAAATTAGCTATAAAAAAATCGTATTGAGCTTTTATAGATTCTTCATTTAAATTGTTAAAATCGCTTCCGCAAAAAACAGTGCTTCTATATCCAATTTGTCTCTCAATATTTTCACCATTTTTAACATTAAAAACTACCCATGTTCCATTTCTTCCTCGGGCATTCGCTTCATTAACAATTGATAATATATTATTAAGGCTATCTTCTTCTTCTATTCGATAAATATTTAAAGCTATTAAATTTGCTGTTTTATTTCCTAAATTTACAAAAAAGATACATGGTATTGTTTTTAATACTTTTGAAATACCTGTAGCGGGTAATTCAACTTTATAATCCAAACTATCATCTATATCATCTACATAATGCAATTGAGAAAAATGAATATCTAGCTGTTTTAATGATTTTTCTATCTTTTCTTTAATTATATCTCTATCTTTTTCTTTAATTGTATCTCTATCTATTTTTTTATTCATTTATTTATTCTCCATAAAAGTAATCGTATAATTCATTTTTTTTCTTTTCACTGTCGTTAAAAACTAATATTCTTAAAACATTTTGATCAAAAGAAAATCTCATTTCATCATTTTGATATATAGTTGTTCGATCATTAGATAGCTTTTTTTCTAATTTAAATCTTTTTATTACAGCATTAGAATCTAATGGCAAACGAAAAATATAATTTTTACTCATCATTTTCTCCTCCAGATTCCAAATAACGTCTATACAAATCTTTGATATCTTCAAAATCCATTATCATTTTTGTTGTTAATTTTTGAGGGTATGCCTCTTTAAATTCTTCAACAGTTTTATGATCATGACCGGCCATCCCTGGATATTTCAACAAAAGATCAAGTGTTCTCACTACATCCGCATAATTATTTTCAGAACAATATATACTAATGGCACTCTTTTCTCTTTCCAAATTTGCATCTTTTTCTTTGCTTAATTCATCTTGCATTTTTTGGATATTATATTCTAATTCTTGAATAACAGATTGTTGCAAAATTGATTCATCAATTAACTTTTGTATTTTTGAATTCATCGTTTTTTCCTTTTTCTATTTTGCAAATTTTTAATATTATCTTTATAGTAATATGACAATAACTAAATCAAAATTATTCTATTCGCAAACTTTTTTAACGTCATTAAATGCCCATATCTTCATAGTCATCATAATTATCATAATTGTCATAATCGCCATTATCGTATCCTTTAGATTTTCGATCTACTTCTTTTTGCAATTTTCGGTTTCTTTCTTTTACTCGATTTAGCTCTTCCTGCAAAATGAGATTCTTTTCTTGATATTTAGCAAGATCAGCCTGTAATTCATGAATTTTAAGTTCTTTTTGAAACAAATTTTGATATAATTTTTGTGCTTCCATCACGAACGCAGTCTCATTTGGCAATTCCTTTTCCATGTCTTTTTGCCGTTCTCGAATAGTTTTCTGCTGTTCCTGCATTCGAATTTGATCTTCTCGCATTGCTCTAATGCTATTTGACAAATCTTTTTGTAAAGACTTGATCTCATGATGATCTTTTCCTAATTGATCGTGTTCTTTTGATAAACTTCCACCAGTTTCTACCGCCTCTAAAATCTTACCATTAACTTTTTTGCGGTGCTCTCTAATTTCCATAAATGCCGTAAAAACCGAAGATAATGCAGCAATTAAAGCCGCAATAATTGTTGCCATAATGATAATTTCTCCAATTTGCTCAGTAAATAATTCAAATCCTGTTGTCATACTCTCTTTTTCCTTTCTAATATACTCTTGTAGGTAATGAAATGCAAGAGCTTTTGCTGTGTATTTACAATCAATATGTCAGATATGTTAAAAGAAATTATATCTTTATCAAGCATCAAAAAAAACAATAAAAATGTATAAAAACTTATATATTATATATGTGTCGAGCAAAAAGTAAACACTAGACAAAAATTATAAATGAAAATTTAATGTATCTAGCATTTTTGTTGACTTTCACGCACTATTTCTTAGATCGCTCAAACAACATTTTTCTGTTTTTAGGTTTTTAATATCTTTGACATCCTTTATAATTTTCGTATCTTTTATATTTTCCTTTTTTTCTGATATTTCTGTTTTAGTTTTTTGTATTTTTTCCTTCTCTTCCATTTTCATTCTGGTGACAGAAATGCATTTATCCATGGCATTAGCCATTTCTTTAATAAAGTCATCTAAGGAAGACATTCCATGACCTGTTCCCAATTCCTTATCTATCTGATATTGATTCTTATATTTTTGGTCATTAGCGATCTGCATGTCAATAGATGGCAAGCCTTTCTTATCAGCCTCTTCGTCTGCATCAGCATATAATCCCTCATTTTTTGTAAGATCTAAATCATAACCGTATTCATCATATGCCATCTCTTCTTCGTCTTGATCATCTTCTTCTAAAATAAAATTTGCGCCCACTTTCCAAGCATTAAAAGCGCTTTTTCCAGCTTTTTTTGCTCTGGCAAGAGTATGTATTTCTTTTTTTGTTTCACTTAAAGTAAATCGACCTTCTTTCAATTCTTTTAAGAAAGGATATTCTTTAAATAAACGATAAGCATTAGATCTGGAATATCCAGCAAGTTCAGCTGCATCTTTAACAGATTTATTTGAATCAAGAGCTTCTGCAAATACAATCAATTTTTGAGATAACTTTTTTCCAAATCCTCTTTCTTTACGTTTTACAGAATTCCTTTTTTTCTCATAATTGTTATGCCTTTTATTTTTCTGTTCAACAGTATAACTTACTAAGCTATGTTCTATCGTGCAGTCAGATAAACCTAGCATATCAGCAATTTTCATATTATTAAAGAAAACTAAATGCTTGTACTGATATCGAAGAATGGCTTGGATTTCGCTTTCTTTTAATGGTGTTGTAAAAAAACTATTATAGTGATGAACAATGATGTCACAAAATTTTTCAGAACACCCCATTAATCGCACTGAGTTGGCCACAATAGTTAAAATATTGTTTCTGAAGCCAATAACATTTCCGGCATTTTCGTGAATAGTTCTATGGATATCGAAAAATCTTGCACGTAAATATAATGGAATGCTTTCATCATGCAGCATCGCACTCCAGGTAGACTGATCCCGCTCTTTTCCTACCGGATGCTGAACCTTCAGCAAAGCATGGTATTTTTTAAACAGTTCCTTATCTTTTACATTCTTACAATTTTTTTCTTTTGGTCCCCCATAAGTACGCAAATAAGACTCTAATAATGATTCTATAGAGCCATAATTGTCCTCAGCAATATCTTCTGTCAAAGTTTCGGTCTGATAATGTTTGCAAATTCCTTCTGTATAATAAATTTGTGCCATAATTCCATGTGTATATTTATCATATTCTTTGTGGGGAGCATCTACATTTTTCTTTATGAGATTTTTTTCATCTGCATAATTTAAAATCTCGTCTCTAAAGGAAGAATAATCTAATACCTGTCCTCTAAAAAAGAGTTGCACCTCTCTTCCTGTTTTCTGATTAACAGAATAAGGTAAACGAGTGGAATTAAACATTCCAACACGAACCATATCGGCTTCAAAAATAACTGCGAGTAAATTATTGATCATTTGAAAAATACCTGAATAATCATGAATATCATTAGAAAAGGTGTAAATAGCATGAATACCTTTTCCACCGCTTGCCAGAAAATATGTAGGTGTAAATTTATAAAATAATGGATATTTATCAAATACATATTCTGTCCATTTGTCTTCAGGAAGGTCATACATATCAGCACAATCGTCAATATCAATCATCATTGTTGAGCAGCTTTTAATGTTTCTGGATGAATAAGAATTATTATTTGAATGATAAAATAAAGCCGTTTTCAAAAAATAATCTCCTCTATTCAGTGAACGGAAATTGAGTAACTGTTCAGCCAAAGTAATTGTTCGTTCTCTTTTAGGGAAATTTTTTTTAGCATCAGCTACAAAAATACGATACCCATCATTTTTACGATACAAAGAAGTCACGACTGTACCAGTTGTAAGACCATCGGCATGGAAACAATCTTTTAAAAATTTCTGCATAACATTTTTCTTAGTATCATTAAAAAATGTATCAAATTCATTTTCGTTCTTTTGTTTGCCTGCTTCTTTCCATGCTTGATAATATTCTTCTGTATTCTCTGATTCACGTATATGGTCAAATACATACTTTGCTTTGTCATAATAAATAGATGTGTCCTCGGATGTAATATTCTGCATAAGTAAAAACCTTTCTGATAAATCAACTAAATTCACATAGTTAATATGTCAGAAAGGTTTTTTAATTTTTAGATACAAGAAACATTATAGGAACTACTAAAAATTTATATATTATATATGTTCCGGGCAAAAAATAGACACTTTGAAAAGTAAAAAAGGAACGAGAGTTTTTTCTTCTCTCATTCCTTTATGTTTTTTATGTTTTATATCAGGGAATCGTATATTTTTTTCATTTCTGCTTTATCGCAGGCTGCTAAAGACACTTTTGTTTGAATTCCTTTTATTTCTCCTTTCATAAATATCATAAAATGAGATTGAATGTATTGCGTATATGCATATACATTTAATGATGTATCAAAATAACAACCGGCTACTCTTCTCATCATTTGTGCATTTGTGCCAATAATACGAACTTCTGCTATGCCTTTAAGTTTTCCCTCCTCTTCCATTCCACTTACTTTATCAAATCCGTGCCATACTGATTGAATAGCCGGAAACTCTGAATTATTTTGATTTATTTCAATTAATCCACAATTTTCAATCTTTTTTTTAAATGTATGCAACGATTCTTTTACAATTTGATTTTGCGAATTTAATCGTGCAGTAAGTATCTTGAATGCAATATCGTCGCTCCCTCTTTTTGATTCGTAGCTACAAAAAACGAACAAAATGTTTGGTGCAATTTTGATTGTTCCTTTAGGATCTGTAAGTTTTTTTTCATAATACGGAACCGAAAAATAATTTTTTAGCTTAATCGGTCCTGTTACTATATATTTTTGCGCTGATCCTTTAATAGTGTTTAAAGGCTGTATTCCAGACAAGTTGCCATTATTAACATTGTTCCTTATTAATTTTCCCAAGGTAACGAGATTACCTCCAGCGCTACGTATTTGTTGTACATAATCCCCTAACACATCTGAAACAGAAAATTGAGCGCCTACTCCATAATTTTTAATTCTGTTCCAAAATGCCTGGAATCCTATAGCGTTTATTAAATTCATGGCACTAGCTGTTTTTGAAGCGATATCATTCATTATTACATACCTCCGTATTCATATATTTATCTTCTTACTCTATTAGGATAGCATGCTATTTTAGCTTTATCAATACTTTTTTGAAACCAAGATATTATAATTTAAGCAAAGGAAACATTATATCACGGAATCTTTTTATAATAAAATGCACCTGTGAAACAAATGCGCATAAACACAAAAAATGGCCGGTTCCTTTGAAGTTGATGCTTCGCAGTTCCCCGCCATTCTTTATTATTTCCACTATCAATATGTTTTTATTTTTCGAACCCAGCCGCACTTGCTACACATAAATGTAGAAATTGTTCCATCTGTATATTTATTTTGCTTCACTTTGATAAAGTTATGTTTACAAAAACATGAACGAATATAATTCACAAACCATCTCACGTATTTCGATCCTTTCTAAATCATCATTCACTTATTGTTTTTTACATAGAATTTATGATGAAAGCACCATTTAAGGGCATACAATCTGTCTAATGTCTGGTCAAATGTTCCACCAATGACACATCCATCTTCATAACAAAAACCTTTGTTATTGTCCCAATAAATATACTCATCTTCTTCTAACCCATCAGAATATAATTTATTTGCATTTCCTAATTGGATTTGATTCAAACCTTCTTGTAAAGAAATCTCTCTGTATTCATTTGTTGGTGTAAATTCCATATATTTTCCTCCGTTGTGAACTGTCCATTGTCTAAAGTCAATGGGCTTCTTGCTTCATCGACCTCTTCAAGTTCTCTTTTATTAAAATTGCATTTATCTATATTTCCACCTCCGAGGAAATTTCCGTTTCTTCTTATTCTACATTGCCTATGGCATTAACATAACATTCATGAAATACCGTAGATTTATTTCCACTTTCATCAAATATATCAATCCATGCAGACAATACTCTATAATTACTCCTTCCTCTTTCAATCGTTTTCATGGCTTCTTCAAGACTTATGTACCCATTTGATATTGCAGAAAGCCAAGGCTTACTATTTTCTGTATCCTGAATAAGTAATGATACCCAATATAATTTCATATTATCAACCTCATTTCTATCTAATCAAATCAAAATCCTCATTAAATGTTTCCATATCAGTTGTATATCCACATTTGTTTTCATCAATAAGTATCATATTTTCACCACGCATCATACATCTGTATTCATTTCCTTCTTTGAAATTACTGAAGCGATTGTCTTCCATTAACACTTTTACATCATGTTTTGCTTTTGCTTTCATATTATTCCTCACTTTCTAAACTAAGAAATCATTGTTTCATTGCCATATCTATAAGAGCATCAATTTCGTCATATGGCAAATCAATATCTATCCAATCATAATCTGTTACTGTTCCATCAACTTCTTCATATGGCGAAATTTCCACACTTGCCTTACAAGCATCAAAACAATTCATAGGGCACTCAATACTAATTGTCATTCCATTCGCTTCTGGATATTTCTTTCCAACTAGTTCTCTTAATAACGAAGTGTCAGCTACAAAATAAAATGTTGTAGTTTCATAATCCTCACTATCATATCTTTCTTTAAATTTAATTCTATTGTCTATTGTAGTCATATTATCTTCCTCCATTCTTCCAAACTTTACTCAATTGTGATATATATTCCAGAACGTTTATCCCATGCGAAAATTTGGGTATTTAATAACGCTTCCGGTAATTCAGATGCGTCACCTTTGAATAAGTCTTTATTTTTATTAGTAGAAACAATAATTAAATTTGCATGATTTTCTTTTCGTGTACTTAATAATTCTTTTAACGTTGGAACTTCTTCCATAAATATCAATCCTTCACATTCTTGTTATTATCCTGTTGAATCTCTTGCTTTATTTTCTTTCAGCTAAACATATTTCTTCTGGATACGCAGCCATTATATCTCCGTTTTCGAGCCGGATATTCCACATAGGTAAGCACTCCAAATCGGCACCATTTTCTTTGTCTTCCGTAACCTCTTTTACTTTTTCGACAGCCAATCATTAAAATCATTTTTATAATAAGTTCTTATCATATCTAACAAACATCCAATTAACTGTACCATAATAATTACTTCCAACCTTTTTTTGTGTTATATCAAACTCGTTTATTCCACGCATCAATAATTTTATCTTTATCATAGTCAGTATCAGTCATAATATCGCAATCATCACAGTATATTCGATAACCTTCCTGATTATCATATATAAGTGTCGCATGTCCACCGCAAAATGGACAAGGCTTAAGGTTCGCTTTTACTGTACTTGTCATGGTTCGATCTCCTCTCTAAGAAATTTTCGTTTCACTCTCTACTCCTAATAAGTAGAAAGCTCTATACAAAATCAATCTGATTCATATTCCAGATCTTTTTCACACATTGAATCATCAATTTCTCTCTTTTGAATTAATGATTCTGTTATATTGTGATTAGATTCCAAACTACTGAGACTGTTGATTAACAAGCTACATTCGCGTATGTACGTTTCATTTTCATACGCTTTGAAAATCTTTCTTGCCAATTCGTCATTTCTCTCAAACGAATACCAATCTTCTGCAACAACAGATGAATCACCAATATCTTTTACATCAATCTGATAAATTTTACGACCTTTTGTGTAGACATACTGTCTGGAAGTTTCACAAGAGGGGTCTTCTTCATATACTTTGAATATTTCTAATTGTGATACATTAATCTTGGTATCTTTGACAAAGCAATAATCTAATGGATTTTTAAGGTAATAATGATAAATTGTTTTACCAACCAAGGAATTTAATTCTTCTTTTCTTAACTTTACCATATAATAATCTCCTTAATTAATCAAATATTATTAAAAGATTTGCAAACAAAGCAAAAACAATTGTCTTTAAAATTTCTGAAATAACTTCCATATATAATCCTTTTCAGCACATTCATCGTTTCATGTTATTTATTTTGTTCCATCCAGCTTTTGAGTGTATCACTGTCTTGCAAGTCTCCAACAATCCGCTTATAGATTCGTACAAAATCAGAATTTCCAAAAGCTGTTGGCAGGTCATTATTTTCCAGATATTTGTTGAATGTTTCAATATCCTCTTCTGATAAAACACCTCTGAATCTGCTACGACATTTTACAATGTTGTGAAGACAAAAATCATCTACGTGACCATATTGGCATAAGTCTCTTGCCATCATCATGTCACTATAAAGTTGCATGAAAGTATCATTGTGTTTTTTCTCACCTAATTGAGCGTACAAAACATTGCAAATAATTCCTAAATCGTCTGCGGTTAATTCAACCATTACTTCCTTTTTTTCTTTTGAGATAGTTTGAATATTCATATTTATTACATTCCTTTCTAAAAAAATTCTCATTGCCTTCACCTTAATACAATTAAATCTGCTTCTTCGACATATTTCTTTGCAGCATCATATCCATTTCTATTAAGTTCACCTTCAATACTAAACCAAAGTGAATCTAAAAAATTTGGAATAGATGCAAAATCTTTATTTGGATATTTTTCTCTATATCGTTTATACATCATTTTATATAATTCATCTACTAAATCACGTTTCATATTATTTCCTCCATTTCTTATGAAGCTCTTGTTTATTTTCTAAAGATAAAGAGCATTATTTTATTATAAAAACTCCTTTTATAAAAACTCCTTTTTTCTTTTGTTTTTAAATTTCATATTTAATATGTCAGATCTCTGAAAAATAGAAAAAATAGACAGAAACAATGGAGAACGCATAAACAATAAAAAGCACATCAAATACTTTTAAAAATTATATATTATATATGTGCCGGGTAAAAAATAGACATAGCGAAATTTACAAAGTAAAAAATATATTTTATACCGAAAAATATGAACAAAAATCTGACATATTAAATATAAGAAATAAGAAAGGATATTAAAAAAATGTATGAAACGTTTACATAAAGTATCAATAGATAGGAGTAAAATGGTGGGAACAGAGATCATCTCCCGATTTACATATATGGATCAGGAAATTATGAAAAATACAGAAAAAGAAATTGAAAAAGCATTTGAGGATTCAAATTTTTTGAAATTAAAGGATCTTTTTCTTCAAAGATTTCGGTTTTATTTAGATCATCTATCGTATAAGGAACGTTCTATTTTAAATCAGGGGTTATCTGTAAAGAAATGTGAGTCTTTACGGATGATGCCTGTTTTGTCATGGCTTCCAGGCGATGATATTCAAAAAGATATTTTATATTTATTGTCTATGATAGATTATTATTTATTAGTTATTCAGTTAATTCAAGATAAAAAAGATCAATATGAATTGCTTGTAAACATTAATTATTTATGGTCAGAATGTGCTGAAAAATCAATGTCGTTTTGTGCGGCAAATGATCTTGATCCAGAAATCGATTTAAAATGTGTAAAATATCATGGAGGCGACCCATTTTTAAGTGAAGAAGCTTCTCAAATTGTTTTTTTGCAAAAAGTTGAGCAGTTGCATCTATCAGTTATAAAAATCGAACAGCTATTGTCAGAAGGGACCATTTTAGAACGTGAATGGGAATTTTCTGATATTAGCTCAGGAATTTTAGATTTAACCTCTACTTTTTTTTACAAAGAAATTTATAATTATGGATATGATCCAATGCTTGTAAAAAAAATCTATCTTTTTGCAGCTTAATTTTTTTTATTTAGATAGCAAAAAAAACAGCCATGCAGAAATACTTCATTCTACCTGGCTGTTTTTATTTATGCTTATTTACTATTCTACTATTTCTCCAATTTGTGCCGCAACTTCTTCTGGAATGCAATAACTCAATGTTCGAAAAATAGCGTTATCTTCAAAATAAAACTGAATCCTTGCGCCTTCTTCTACTTCATATTTCTTTAAAATATCCTTGAATTCAAAGAAAAAGATTGCTTCATTCTGAAGATTTATTCGATATATCTTCTCATTCTTTTTCGCTTTCCGGATCTTATTGGCAGACATACAATAAACAATGTCTTCAGTTTCATCTCCTTCCTGTGAATTTGTCTGAAATTCATCTACTTCAATTCTTCCATCAATAATGATGCCATTCCCAACTTTTAATAAATCAGCACAATCAGCATACGTTTTTGCCCAGACATTTACTTTCATGGAGCCGCTTTTATCACTGACTGTTATAGACGCCCAAGGGTTTTTGTAACGATTATACATAACATTTACATTTTCTATAATACCAGTAATGGAAGCTTTTCCTTCTTCTGCATCTAAAATCGGTTTTGTGTGGACACAATACTGATCAATTGGATGCCCGCTTAAATACATTCCAAGAACCTCCATTTCATTATTGAGGTCCTGAATAATGTCTGGTTTTATATAAGGAATCTGAATTTGCCGCAAATGTTTTCTTGCATCGTCAGCATCTTTTTTTGCTTTATCTGCCTTTGCTTCCAAATTGGCAATAGTAGGAATCTTTTTGGTTGTTACTGAATAAGAAATTCCTTTTTCTTTTAATCTTTCCTTTAAGTTTTCTACTGTTCCAAAATTTTCTTCTTTCAACAAATCAATTACTTTATCGATATTGTTATTAAGTTCTTCCTTTTTTGCCATTTCAGATGCAGTATCCATAATATCCATAAATGCCGCACCCATTAACGAATTCCTTGAATATCCCAATGAGTCAAATGCTCCAGCTAAAATCAAATTATTCAATGCTCGTGATCCCACTTTTGTTCTTTCAGCAAAATCATTGAAATTTTCAAACGGATGATTTTTCCGTACTTCGATTACTTCCGCAATCGATTTTCCAACTGCTTTAACAGACTTTAACCCAAAATAAAGTTTTCCATTTTGTACAGAAAAATTTACTTCAGAACGATTAGCATCTGGGGGCAAAACTTCCACTCCCATTTCTCTTGCATTCTGAATGAACTTAGCATAGTCTGTAATTTTGTCTGTATGCGTTAATAATGCACAGATAAATTCGGTTGTGTAATGATACTTTAGCCATGCAGTTATATATGCGATGACACTATATGCAGCAGAATGAGATTTGTTGAATGCATATTTTGCGAAGTCTATCATAGAATCATAAATTCTATTAGCCGCGTCTTCTGTAATCCCATTATTTACGCATCCTTTAATATTTCTTTCAGAATCTCCATATACAAAACTTGAGCGCTCCGCATCAATTACATACTGTTTTTTCTTACTCATGGCACGTCGGATATTATCTGCCTGTCCCATAGAGTAACCGGCAAGCTGCTTACAAATTTCCATTACCTGTTCCTGATAAACAATTGCACCATACGTATCTCCTAAAATTGGTTCAAGTTCCGGCGTTTCATAGTGCGGAAGACACTTGCCATTTTTTACGTCGCATACCCCGGGAATAAAATCCATTGGACCTGGCCTGTACATTGCATTGAGAATTATTACATCCTCAATATTCTCAGGCTTTAACCGTTTTAAATATGCTCTCATACCAGGAGATTCAAACTGAAATACACCAATTGTATTACCTTTTGCGAATATTTCTTTAAACACTTCCTTTTCAAAAGGAATTTCATATGGATCAATTGCAATTCCATGATTCTTCTTAATCATTCGTAATGCATCAGTAATAACATTTAATGTTTTTAAATTTAACAGATCCATTTTCAAAAGACCAAGCGCTTCGCCTTGAACCATGTCGCATTGCGTTGTCCAGCACCATAAGCTTTTCTCTTTGTCACTGGTATTAAATTTAAGTGGAACATAATCTGAAAGATCTGCATTATCACTAATAATTAGTCCAGCCGCATGCATTCCGTAATTAGTAAAAGACCCTTCTACATCTTTTGCAATTTTAAGAATTTCGACAGCATTTTCATCTTCTTTAAAAAGATCGACAAGATGATCAAAAATTGTTTCATCAGCATTTTCTTTTTTTACTTTCTGCATATTTGTATCAAAGGTCAAATTCAACCCATTCGGTACTGCTTTGCGGATTCGATCTCCAAGAGCAAGAAAATTTTCGTTTTTAACTGCCCCATAAAATCTTGCAGCATCACGGATTGCTCCACGCATCTGCTGATATCCTTTTGTCATAATATTACAGACTGCTTTTTCTCCATATTTTGCCTTGATAAATTCAATAGTCTTGTCACGAATATCTGTTTTATAATCAGAATCAATATCAGGCATACTTACACGTTCCGGATTCAAAAATCTCTCAAAAACAAGCCCATATTTAATAGGGTCAATATTTGTTATTCCGATCAAATAACAAACTAAGCTTCCAACAGCACTTCCTCGTCCGGGGCCAATTCCTACACCTACTGTCCAATCATTTTCTTTAACCCATGCTTTTAACTGTTCGATGTTCAAAGGAGCTTCAGAAATTCTATCATTTGGGACTTTTCCAAGAAGTCGTGCATACTCCAACATTTCTTTTACAATAAGATGATAATCTGCATAACCCATCTGATTGATAATCCCTAACTCATATTCCAAACGCTTCTGATATTCTTCTGTCCAGCCTTTTTTGTTTGGAAAACGCCATTCAATTCCTGCGTATGCTTCCTGAACAAGCTTTTTTCCCGCATCGATATTTTTATCATATACAGGATAATGAGAAGCAGCATCTCTTTCATATCCCTCGCACAAATCTCCAATAAGGTCTGCATTTTTCATTGCTTCATTAACAACATCTTCTGGATATGCAAGTAAAAGAGTTTCTTTCAATTCGTCATGACCCTTAAGATACATTTCTTTTTCATGTTCAATCTGCTCTGCATCATCAAGAGTTGTAAAGCGGAGATATCTTGCAACCAGTCGAGCATTAAGATCATGCTCTGTATTCCCTGCCATATGAGCATCATTTGCTGCAACAAGCGGGATATTTAATTCTTTTGCAATTTTAATTATATTGTCATAAATTTCTTTTTCTTTGTTCCATTTATGATATTGGATCTCGGCAAAGAAACAGTCATCTCCTGCAACACTTTTTAACCATTCTGCCATTTCTTTTGCACAAGCATATAAAACTTCATCAGAAGTTTTTTTCTTTTCAATTTCGGCAATTTCATTTGTCAGAATAGTAAATTTATTTGCAGCAACTTGAAGAGATTTTAACTTTTCATTTATTTCAGACAATAATCTTTTTGCGGCTTCAGACTTTATTGTTAATTCAGAAATTTCTTTTTGTGCTTTTTCTGCGGCCATTTTAATTTCCATGACCTGTTGTTCTAATTCACCACTTTCCTTCCCGACTTCTTTGTACTTTGCAATTCTTTTTTCTAAGCCTAATGTAGGTTTTTTTGCAATTTTGTTTAGTTCAGATTTTTTTTCTGAATATTCTTTAATATTTGCCTCCAAGTCTTCTTTTCTTTTGATAAGTTTTGTTAGATCGTCATTGTCATCAGAGACAATTGCTCCTGTCTCAATACCTTTTTTTAACTTTCTTTCTAATTTATCGATCTCTTTCTGCCGGAATTCATTGTTCTGAAGAATTGCTCCCATTGGACCAGAAATACATGCACTAGTTAAGATAACATGTCCATGTGCTTTTGAACCTTTCCCAATCCATTTTTGCAATGAATCCAATGATACAACAGGCGTTCCATCTCTTTCGGCAATTTGATAATTGGCATCATAATTCATCTTATCAATAGCCCATTTTCCAATTTTATCTTTTGCCATCATAATTAGGTGAGCGCTTTTTCCTTCAGCTTTTAATTCTTTTTCTGCTGTATATTTAGATAAAAAAGACTGGAATAACGGCATATATTCAACATATGCTTCCATTCCATAAATCAACTTAAGATCTACCTCATCATGCTTGATCTGGTCGTATGCATCTTCAAATGCAGCCAAAGATCCATGGTCTGTGATAGCGACTGCTTTTGCATTGATTTCTACTAAGCGATTTATCATATCTTTTGTTTTGGGAACAGCATCATATCTGCTTTCCCAATGTGTATGCAATACTGTATTCATATCTATTCTCCTTTTTTCATAATCTAAAATTCATATTTAATATGTCAGAAATCCTTTAAAATTAGATTAAAAATTCCAAAAAGAAAAAGGCAACAGTTCTCACTATCGCCTTTTGTTTCCTTGACCATTTTTACTCAGTTATCTCAATTTAATATCTTTGATTCTTCCATTCTTATCACAATTTGTATATACTTCTTGTGTTGCAATCTCTTTATGTAGAAAAGTGTTGTTGATAAATGCTACAATTGCATTCCAACGTTCTATTTTTCGCTTCATCTTTTTAATTCTTTTATAGCATCTTTTTGTTAAGAGGTTTTCTCCACACCAAGGGCATGATTTGTTTACCCATTCAGGATAATCTTCGAATTTGACTGTCATATCCTTAAAGCCACACTCTGGATTATCGCATTTAATTCCTGAAATTATAACATCATTATCATTTTTACAGTTTTTCATTTTGTTATACCATCCTTTTCTTCTAATAATTAACTTGCTTTAAGTTTTTTCTTATCTTTCTGCTGAATTCTCTCCAATTCTTTAGCATGCTCTTCATATATGTTTTTAACAAAATCAGCTTTTTGCGTAAGTACATATTTCATATTTACGCAAAACTCATTTGTTTGACTAGAAAAATGTTTAAGACAATCATTAATAATTTCTAACCTTTCCTCACATTTACTTGTGATAAGCCAAAGATATGCCTCGTAATCGTCTTTATATAAATCAGCTAATGACATTTTCTTTGTCCTGTCCATAATAAGCCACTCGTATTCAATGTTGCCATCAATGTCAATTCGCCCTGTTTTTTCAGCATTTTCTTCTGGTTTATCTGTATAACAGAAAATAGGGTAAAAACTTTTATTTGATCCTATATTCAGTCCAATTTCATCTTGCAAATTCCATGGCAGCATTTTGCACTTCTTGTCTTGTTTTTTAGAATAATCGTATGTACCATAAGGAGCAAAAATTTTATCAGTCTGAAAATTTGTCGTAGAATCTTTATCTACATATAACTCTCTTCCTCCATTTAAATCTGCTACGAATTCTAATGCCTCTCGATATGTGCAATTCCTTGCTTCCATCACCATACTTACAGTATTTACAGCAACACCGCATACACTGCAAAAATACCCATGCTTTGTTAGCCAGGCATTATTTACATGCTGATCTTCTTTTCCTATTCTGTTTAAATGCCCCGGGCAACAGATAAAAACATTTTTTCCTTTTTTTTGCCATTCAATATTAGTTGCCTGCACCACTTCAAAAGGGTCGGCATCTTCAATAATTCGATTTGCATCATAGCGCATATGATAGCCTCCTTTTGTAAAATGAGCTGCCTAATGGCAGCTCATTTATCCTTATGCAATATTTGAATCTGAAATTATAAGTTCTTCTGCACTTTTGATGGCATCCTCTCCATCGAATGCAACATCTTCAGTGTATACCTGCCGGATGGCATCAATTCTTGTCATTACTTCTGGATTTGCATTAATCTTGCGTTTTGCAGAAGATACAATTTCTTCAACTCTGGATGGTAATACTGCATGCCATTTAATCCACTCTGACTTATTGGCATTAATCACAGCCTGCACTAAGCTCGGCTGTCGTCCTACATCTTTATAAGTGCATCCAGAGATAAAAGTTCCTGCTGCATGTGGACCAGTCTCTTCATCAACTACACCATTGATAAGCTTAAAAGCAATTCGTTCATAAGGCAATAAGGTACTTAAAATGTCATATACCATCTGTGCTTCTTCGCCTTTGATATACTCTTCTTCTGGCGAATCTAAAGATTCTGCATGAGCTTCACAAAGCTCTAATGAGCAGACATTTCCATGTTCTTTAATGTCCAAAACAGTGCGAATTGTCTTTTCTGATATCTTTTTGTTTTTTCCAGCATTCACTATTTTGGAAATTTCTGGAACAGTTGGTTCAATTCCATTAGTATTTATTTCTTTAATGGCTTTCTGAATTTTAACGTTTTGCTCATTGTAATATTGCGAAAGCCCTTTTTCTTTTCCTAAATACTTATTGATTGCCAATTTCAAATCTCTAGCAATAAATGTTGTTAATTTGTACTGTCCATTATACTCTGGAAAACGTTCAAAAATTTTAATAAGACAGATCGAATATAAATCTTCATACTGATTTGCAAAAGAGCTGTATCCTCCTTTTTTTAAAAAATCATGAATATATTTGCCTAACTTTTTTTCAAGCTCCTCATTTGCATGCTGAACAATAGCCAATTCATCAGGAGTGTAAACATATCTTTCCCCTGTTTTCGCTTTGTAGCTATCAGCTTTTTGTCTAATAGGTTTTACCATCTGGGCAAGTGAATAAAAATAACTGTTGTCATCATTACTGTTTGCCATAATTGTTATTATCCTCCATAGCTGTGATTTGTGAAATCAGATTCGTATCTTGTCCTTTAAATGCATGAATTAACTGCATGCACATATCTCTATGAACGCAATCAACATTACAAAAATCATAAAATAATGATATTTGGTTAAATATTTCATCATCTTTTTGATTTTGCAATTGCGGATGATTTAAAAGATATTCAAGAATAACTGTAACTAAATTCAATTAAATCTGACCTCCTGTTTTCTTTTTCTCATACAAATACAATATGTCAGATTTTGAAAAAATAAGATTATAATTTCGCAAAATCTTAAAGAATGCTCATCGATATATTATCTTTGTCCTTTTCTCTTTCTCGTTTTTTCTTTTTTAGAGATTCAATATCAATTTCTAATTCTTTCGTATTTAGATTGATATTTCTTACTATAATATCTTTCAACCCTATAAATTCAGGAATATTCAAATACGGACTTTTCGTTGCCTCCTTAACAACTTTTATTCCTTTTACAATCTTTTCATCGCACAATAATTCTTTCATGCGATTGCCAAAGATATATCTTTCCTTAGTTGTCTCCATCTTATCTGGGAAAAAGGCATTTCCGAAATCAAATAAAGGGGCGAATCTAGTATATTTTCCAGTATCAACATCTCTCATGAATCCGAAATTTCCTAAATGCCTGTCAAAATTCATAATAATTCTATCTACGATAATCATTCTATCAATATCCTCTTTTGCGTTTGCAATATTGAAATAATCCGCTGCTTTTAATAACGTATTATATATATCTTCCTTGGAACTATCTTCTTTTAAGCAAAGATTTTCATACGCTCTGTAAATATACCATGCCGGAACAAATTCTTCATTTTGATCAACAAAATTTTTACAACAAGAACATAATCGATAATTTTCTATATATAATTTATAATGCACAAAAGGTATCATATTTAAATTTTCTAAAATTTCTGTTGCTAATATTTCGCTTAATATAGCTTGCTGTTCTTCATTGTTTGTCCATTTTAACAAATAATTTTCTCCTTCGATCCTTTTCCACATTTTATCTTGTAGTCCATTTGTGCATAAATCTGGACTATTCTTCGGAAACATTAGTGATCGAATATCATTTTTGTTATAAGAAGCACTGATTTGCCCTATAATATCGCTGTACTTATTATCATAAAAATTTAATTTATCCCATGTATCATCTGTGTTCTCAGCTGCCAATATCCAGTATTGATCGCTCATAGATAAGAAATTTGGATTCCCTTGTTCCCAACGAACAGTTGGCAATTTTTGCAAGCTTTTTCGCTTTGAGGATATTAACCTTTTGTCTAGCCAGCGTTCAATTTCACTAGGTAATTCACTTTCTAGCCCTAAGAAATTAGGTGGACATCTCATTTGATCTATAACTTTCGCATTTTGTACTTTTAATCTTGGAAATGGAATATTTTTTTGAAATGTAATTTCGGCTTCCATTTCAACTGCTTTGTGTTTTTTGTTCATTAAGTAAAATCTCATAATTAAACCCCTTTCTGTTTGCAATCGACGACAAGTTCATCGTCAACCCAATATCCTGTTAAAGAAAAAATCGTATTTTTTAGTGGAGCCAATACTTCATTCACATAAGGATTTGAATATATATGAATATTGTCATTGTCTTTTATTGCAACAATAAGTCCAGCTGGGTCAATGTCTTTATTAGAATTTTCTTTTTCGAATGGAATGACGTGGAATTCATAATCTTCTTTTTTAAAATATATATGTCCCCAATTTGTTTTTTCCATATCCTCGCTTCTATTTTCAATAACAGAAATGTTCATATTACAATTTGACGCTGTAGCTCCAGCCAAAACAATCCATGATTCAAAATTTCCGTTTTTAAAGATTCCTCGAATAAGTATTTCATATCCCCACAAATCTGCTGTAATTGTAGCAATTTTTTCAGATACAAAATATCGCCAATCATTTTGAACGTTTTTAGCTGCTACAATGATTTTTGCATGAGAATCATTGGCTTTTATATTTAATGGGAAAACATATAATTCGAATTTTTCACTTAAGACAGCACCTTCTTCAAAAATTTCTAATGCGACACGATCAAAAACAAAACTATTAAGCCTTTTAGCTTTTTCATCTAATGGTTTTGCTGATTCGGAAATTTCTTCTTTTCTTTCTAATACTTTATCGTCGGCGTCTTCTTTTGTTTTCTCAATTGGATTTGGGCTCGTTTTTTCTTTTAAATCTTTTTGGCATTCTTTTAATGTTGTTTCAAAATCCATTCCCTTAGAGGTAAATTCTATTTCGGGGAAGTCGTTCCCTGTTTTGTTCCCTGTTACATCTTTTTTTCTCTTCTCTTTAGATTTAAAGTCATTTTCTTTTTGCTCTTTTTTATCAATATTTAATTTTTCTAATAATGGCTGCAAGGATTTATGAAATTCTATATTTTGCGACAAATCGCTTATTTTACAATCATAATTTATATTTTCTATTGTTATTCGAATGAGATCTTTCGATGGCTCTTTCGCATCTCGAATAACAAAATAGCTAACCCCTTCCTCCAAAAGTCCAGCAAAACATTCCACCCATGCTTTATTTAATTCTTCTAATTGTCTTTCCCCTGTATCAGTATTTAAATATGTATACTCCTGTTGTTTTTTTAATTCGCCAATACTTTGCAATAATTTATAATAGTAATGCATGCCGCTATACAAAATATTTTCTTGCATAACATAAACTCTCCTTCCTTTCTTTAAAAGCCCAAAAAAGTTTTTGAGATTTTAAATCCTATATTGGTTATACGTTTTTTCTTTTCTTCTTTTTTAAGATGTTTTTCTTTTTTCGTTGTTTTATTTTGTTGATGAATCAAATTATCATAATAAGAATCGTCTATTTCAATTTCTCGAAGGATTTTTTGTTCCCTTAATTTTTGATTATCAATAATTTTGGAAGGGATTTCAGCCTTCCATTGCATTCCACAATTTAAACACAAACAATTAAAAATTCCGTCTTCATCTTCATATATGTACTCTCCTTTTCTTAAATGTTTCATAACATTTTGAGATGGATTTTTCGTATTAGGAACTGAATAAGCTGTTTTATATGATCCGCAGTGTTTGCATTGCGGAACATCGTGATACAAATGAAGCATAATTATTCCCTCTTATTTTCGTTTTAATATAGATGACAAAAATGCAAGTCCAACATCCTTTCCTAGAATTTCATTTTCATTGGGATTAATAAAAATCCCTTCATCTGATATAATAATTGGAAGCATTTTATCTATTGTCGTCGCCAACGGCTTATATCCATTCGTTATTTTTGCATTTTCCAAACAATATTTTTCACATTTATCTGATGATGAAAAAAAAGGAAATAATGTGTACCCTTTTCCTTTAATATTGAAAGTTGTTTTTAAATATGTTATAGATCTATTATTTTCATCAACTTTTGCCAATACAAGAAGTAATTCTTTTCGTATTTTTTTCAAATATTCATTCTCATATGTTTTCTTTAAAGCAAAAATTTCGCATTCCGATAAATCATTTGTAAACGAAGCTAAAATTTTACCGGCATTTTTTATACGTGCTTTTGTATATAGTTTGCTTTCGACAACAATATCATCTGTGGTTTTAACTTTTTGAATATGTAGCATTGTTAAAATATTTGCAAATTCCGATTCGGAATAAATTCTTGGATGGTTTGCAAATAAAATTTCCCCCTGAGCTAATGTTCCTGTTTTCGATAAACGGAGAACACTATTCGAAAAATTGAGACATAAATATACTGGTGTTATTTGCATTTCTTTTCGTTGATTAAGAGTCATAAAATTCTCCTTACAAAAACTAAAACTTTAGATATTCTGATTTTTCTTAATATCATCTAATTGTTGGTTGTAATAATTCATAAATTTATAATAATTATATAAAAAATAATTTCGTTGCGATTTGGGCAATGAATAATGAAAAAAATCAATTGGTAAATGATATAGTTTTTCATATGCCTTTTTCAATCTGACATCATTGATAAATTTAGTTCCCTGATAATATTTTGCGAAATAAGCATATAATTCTTCTATTGATTTTCCATATAAATAGCGATTGATTGCTGCCTGCATGCATATGCAAGCTCGAATAGCTCCCTCTTGACCATTAAAAAACTTCTTATTCCATTTAGCTTTTTTAGATGACAAAATGTCATCATAAATACGCAAAATATTTTTTTTCGTATCAAAATGATATTTTGATGGATAACATTTACAAATTAAAAATTTGCATTTTTCTTTTTCGTTCATGCCTGGAATGAAATTTATATATCTATCAATTAAATCATCTAATTTAAAAGCAGTTAATACATTCCAATTTAATAAAATATATGCATCTTCAGGTGTCCATTTTAAAACGTCTTCCACTACATATTTGATTAATGCCGTAATTGTTTGTTCTATAGCAAATGTTCCTGTATCTTTAAAATGATATTCTGGGAAAGCATCGATTTTGTCTAAAAGATACATCTCATATTCTATTAATAAATTTTTCATAATAAATAAAGCCTCCTGATAAAATTAAAATATTATATATATAATATGTCAGATTGCTTTATTTTTTTTGAATATGAAATATAAAAGAATGTAAAAAGTGGTAAGTGTTTGTAGTTAGATGTATTAATCTTTATAAAATAAGATCCTTACATCTACTTTTAAAGCATCGGCCAATGCAAATGCAACATCTAATGAAGGGCTTTTTGTTGATCCATCTTCCAAACGGACAATGGTACTTCTATTTACTTTTGAAATTCTAGCTAATTGCTGAACGCTCCAGCCTCTTTTCCACCGATATTCTTGTACTCTATTTTTCATGTTAAGATTAATATGTATAAAAATTTAATAATAATACTGGAAACAATTTCTATATTTTTGTTATAGCATAAAAAAATGTGCGCGTTTGCTACAACTATATTTTTAGATTTACGTCATATCGAATGTTGCAAAATATATAATTATGGTAATATAAAAGATTAAAATTATTTAGTTTACTAAAGTGAAGAGCCATTACGTTATTATCTCTAATTTTTCTTAATTTCTGACATATTAAAATAAATAGAATATAGAGATAAGTGGAGGATATTATGATTACAATTCGTATGATGTCAGAAAGTGATTCTGATCGCATGATTTTTTCTGTAAGTGGGTTATGCGGTAGTGAAATGGAAGTTTTTGCAGCGATGTTTGCGGGAATGGTAAAAAACAATCCTAATGTAGATTTTCAGAATTTAGGGAATTGCACAGATTTAGAGCCATTAAAAGAAAATCAGACTCCAGTAAAAATTCCTGAAAAACTAAATGAGGAGAACAATGATTTGATCTATGAGTCAACGTCAACATCAAAAGCTACTACCACTGATTCTGCCGTTGAATTGATTGAGCCAGATGATAATGAAAATAACAATGAGAGTGACAATGAGAATAATAATGAGGATATGATTTCTGATCCCAATAGCCATGTGTTATTAAATATTTCTTATTCTGAACGTCAGAAAGCCAAGGATTTATTAAAAGGATTGATCCACTGGGATAGAGAAGGTAAGCATTGGTATTGTTTTGCAAAAGACTTAGATGATGTTATCGAAAAAACTGCCGGATGGAAAGAAAAAGAAGATTTATTGAAAAAATAAATAATAAAAAGGGAGATGCATTATTTAATGCGTCTCCCTTTTTTGTATTAGTTATTTGAGCAATTCTTCGAATTCTTTTTCATTTAAAATCTTTACTCCTAGCTGTTTGGCTTTGTCTAGTTTACTTCCGGCATTTTCTCCTGCCAACAAATACGTTGTTTTTTTACTAACGCTACTTGTTGTTTTTCCACCATTGTCGGCAATAATTTTTTCAAATTTATCTCTTGGTTCAGAAAGAGTACCGGTAATACAAAAAGTCATGCCTGCCAAAATGTTTGATGTTATTTTTTTCTTCTCTGCCCGCAAATTAACACCTGCTTCAGTAAGTCCCATTAACAATCCATCATAATGATATGCGCTATTGAAATATCGTACAACAGAATTTGCCATTTCTTCTCCAATGCCATCTATTTTCTGCAAATCTGCACTTTTTGCTTTAGCAACATCTTCAATTGTTTCAAAATGTTCCATAATAAGCTTTGAAGCTGTTCGCCCAATCAAAGGGATTCCTAATGCGGCAAGAACTCTATCAGCTGACTGTTTTTTAGATTCCTCAATAGCGGCCAATACATTTTCAGTTCCTTTCTCTTTTCCCAAAACACCATCAGAAATAAGGTTTTTCTTGTACCATTTTAAAAGATAAATATCTACAATATTCTGTAAATATCCGGCATCATACAACGCTTCAATTGATGCTTCCCCCAATCCTTTAATATCCATACAGTCTTTTGACGCGAAATGAATTAATTTGTTAATTTCCTTGGCAGAACAATCATCGTTTGGGCAAATAATATCGGCTGCGCCGGGTTCTCTAATGAGTTTTGAACCGCAGACAGGACAATGATCCGGCAGATGATAAACCGTCCCGGTTCCAACAGTTACTTTTCTAATTTTAGGGATAATGTCTCCTGATTTATAAACAAATACCTTTGCTCCAATGTCAATACCAAGGTTATCAATAAAATCTTGATTATGAAGTGTTGCTCTTGATACTGCGGTTCCGCACAATTGTAATGGCTTTCCGTTTTCATCTTCAAATATTGCTGTTGGATTGATCCGTCCTGTTCTTCCAACTGTAAGTTCAATATCTGTAATAATAGCTTCTTTTTCTTCGGATGGATATTTGAATGCGATCATTCCTGCACTATACTTCAATCCTGTCCCAACAGGGAATTCATTCTGCAAAGCTTTCTGGTTTACTTTGATAACAGCTCCATCAATTCCATAAGCGAGAGAATTTCGCATAAGACCAATTGCATTTATTGCTTCGCAAATTTCAGCATAATTATTGCACAGGCTTCCTTTTACTGGAGAAAAACCCCACATATCTAATTTTCGCTTTCCTTCTACCTGACTAATCATATATGCTTCCGGTGCGCTTTGGATATTAAATGCAAAAAACTTTAAATTTCTTTCTTTTGTAATATCTGCATTTAACTGTCGAAGTGATCCTGCCGCACAATTTCTGGCATTAGCAAAAAGTTTGGCTCCTTTTTTCTCCTGTCTTTCATTCGCAAGATCAAAATCCTTGCTATCCATATATACTTCCCCTCGAATTTCAATAGGGTCCATTTCTGCAATACATAAAGGTACATTCTGGATCATTTTAGCGTTTAAGGTTATATCCTCTCCTGTGAAGCCATCTCCTCTTGTTTCAGCCAAAATAAGCCTTCCAAAGTCATACCTTAATGTCATCGATAATCCATCGATTTTTTGTTCAACAATAAATGTCGCCTCCGGGTATTCTGTTTTCACTTTATCTACCCAATCCTTAACTTCTTCAAAAGAGAATACGTCCTGTATGGAAAGCATTGGCGTGATATGTTTCACGGCCTTTAATCCTGTCTTAATTTTTGATGCGGCTACAAATTGTGTAGGAGAATCGGAACTAATCCATTCTGGATGCTCTTTTTCGATTGTGGCAATTTGAGACTTAAGCACATCATATTCATAATCTGAAATTTCCGGAGAATCCTCATTGTAATATCTCTCCATATGATAACGAGCCACTTTGCATAATTCATCATATTCTTTCTTTATCATAAACACTTCCTCCATTTTGCTTTTGTTTTTAATCCTTTTATTTAATATGTCTGATTTCCAGAAAATAAAGGAAATGAATATTCAGGAATAACAAATGAGAAAGCTGCTGAGGAATAGCTTGCAAAGCTTCGACGTTTAATGCTTAAAGAATTTTATATATTATATATGCGCCGAGCAAAAAGTAGACACTCGTTGGGCACTTGCAAAACGTTTATTTCTGCAACAAAAAAGAGAAGTTGGCTTTCGCTCGCTTCTCATATTTTTGTCATATCAAGGCTCTATATTTTTTGTTTTCAATCAGCATAATTCACTACACACAGCTTATATGCCTACTACACACAATTTACACACTTTTGCTATTAAGATACGTGGCATTTCGTGGCATTTTATAAATTTCCGTAACCCGCATAAAATCAGCGCGAACCCAATATCTCCGCCGTATCAATGAACTCATAAGGAGTCTGCTGATAGACGTAGTAATTTAACCAGTTGCTGTAAAGGATATTGCCGTGCGAGCGCCACTGCAGGTTCGGCTTTTTCGTATCGTCATCGTCCGGATAATAGTTGACCGGCGGCTCAATGGGAAGCCCCTTCTCCTTGTCCCGCTTGTATTCTTTATCCAGCGTGTAGCGGTCATACTCCGGATGCCCCATCACAAAGATTCTTCTGCCCTCGTCCGCAATCGCGAGGAATACGCCCGCCTCCTCAGACTCCGCAAGAATGGTCAGCTCCTTGACTTTGCGGATGTCCTCCGTGCGCACCTCGGTATGTCTGGAGTGCGGCGCCATAAAGTAATCGTCAAAACCGCGCACCAGCGGCACTTTCCGGTTCATCACACGGTGTTCGTAGACACCGAATTTTTTCTGCGGCAGGAGATACTTTTTCAGACCGTAGTGATAGTACATTCCCGCCTGTGCCCCCCAGCACAGATGCAGGGTGGACGTCACATGGCTCTTCGTCCACTCAAAGATCTGGCAGATCTCCTCCCAGTAATCCACGTCCTCGTATTCCATCTGCTCCACCGGTGCCCCGGTGATGATCAGACCGTCAAAATAGCGTCTCTTAATATCCGCAAAACTCTCGTAGAATTTATTCAGATGACTCATCGACGTATTCTTGGACTCATGGCTGGACACCGCAACAAATGTCACATCGACTTGAAGCGGCGTGTTCGACAGGGAACGCAGAAGCTGCAGTTCCGTCTCTTCTTTCAGCGGCATCAGATTTAAAATTCCGATCTTGATCGGTCTGATGTCCTGATGCATCGCACGATTCTCATCCATAACAAATATATTTTCCTTCTCCAGTATTTCCTTTGCAGGTAAATCACTCTGTATTCTGATTGGCATAAAAATGTTACCTCTCTATCTGCAGCATGTCGTACAGTTCGTCCTCACTGATCACTCTGATGCCGAGTTCCTGCGCCTTCGTAAGCTTGCTTCCCGCGCTCTCCCCCGCGAGGACATAATCCGTCTTCTTTGACACAGATCCGGATACCTTTCCTCCATACCGCTCGATCAACGTCTGCGCTTCCTTTCTGCCAAGCGTCGGCAGGGTTCCCGTCACCACAAGGGTCTTTCCGCTAATGACAGAGTCCACGGTCTCGCTCTCCTCCGCCGTCATGTTGACGCCGGCCTGTGCGAGTCTCTGCAGCACCACCTGGTTCTTCTCATCCGAAAAATAACTCCGGATGCAGTCCGCACTGACTTTTCCGATGTCCCCGACTGCCGTCAGTTCCTCCTCGGATGCCTCCGAAAGCCGCTCCATGGTCTTAAAATGCTTCATGATCGCCTTCGCTGCCGCCTTTCCGACATTCGGTATCCCAAGACCGGTCAACAGCTTGTACGCATCATTCTGCTTGGCTTTTTCTATCGCCTCCAGAAGCTTGTCCGTGTTCTTCTCCTTGCCGATGATTCCCTGTGCAATCAGTTCCTCGCGGTGCTCCTTCAGCGAAAAAATGTCCGCGACATTTTTAATATAACCCATTCTGACGAGTTCTTCAATATAAACCGTTCCAAACCCCTTGATGTCCATGGCGTCTCTTCCGACAAAATTGATGATGTGGCGCTCCAGCTGCGCCGGGCAGTTCGGCGATGTACACTTGATGTCCGCCGTATCGCGTTCCCGCTCTGTCTTCGCCCCGCACACCGGACAGACATCCGGTATCACAAAGCGCTTCCAGCCCTCCGGACGCTTTTCTTTCCGTACTTCCTTCACCTTCGGAATGATCTCTCCGGATTTGTAGACAACGATGGTGTCCCCAATTCCGACATCCAGATCATCGATAAAATCCTGATTGTGGAGCGTCGCCCTCGAAACGCTCGTTCCGCAGAGCCGTATCGGCTCAAATACCGCAGTCGGCGTAATCCTGCCCGTCCTTCCGACCGACAGTTCGATGTCCAGAAGCTTTGTCTCTTTTTCCTCCGGCGGATATTTGTAGGCGATCGCCCATCTCGGCACTTTCGAGGTTGCCCCGAGCTTCTCCCGGTCCGAGAAACGGTTGATCTTGACCACCGCTCCGTCAATATCATAGCCTAGATTGCCTCGGTTCTCGCCGATGGCGGTAATCGCCTCCCACACTTCATCTGCCGTCTTGCAGACACGGTAATCGTCAATCACATGAATTCCCTGTTTCTTCAGATACTCGTATCCCTGTGTGTGCGTGTCAAACTGCATTCCCCGCACCTGCTGGATATTAAATATAAACAACGACAGCTTACGCTCTTTCGTGATCGCGGAATCCAGCTGGCGGAGCGTGCCCGCCGCACAGTTTCTCGGATTGGCGAACGGCTTTTTCCCGAGCAGCTCCTGTTTTTCATTTACAGCGTCAAAATCCGCATTCTTCATGTAGACTTCCCCGCGGATCTCCAGATATTCCGGTGCCTCCCGGAGCTTCTTTTTCACGTCGCCGATCACCTTTGCATTCGCCGTGACATCCTCGCCGAAATTGATGCCGTCACCGCGCGTCTCCGCAAGTGCCAGCTCCCCGTTCTCATAGCGCAGCGTCATCGAAAGTCCGTCGATTTTATACTCCACGACAAACTCCGGATCGTCCAGCTGTTCCTTCATCTGCGCCACAAAATCATAGATTTCTTCCTTTGAGAAAACATCCTGCAGGCTTAACATCGGGACATTGTGCCTTACCAGCACGCCCGCCGTCCGCTTCGCGGCACCGCCCACCTTCTGCGTCGGCGAATCCGGCGTGACCAGTTCGGGATGTTCCCGCTCCAGCCGCTTTAATTCCAGCATCAGCTGATCAAACTCGTAATCGGATATCTCCGGGTTGTCCTGATTGTAATAGCGGTCACTGTGATACGCAATCTGTTCCCGTAGCTTTTTGATCTGTTCTTCCGGTGTCATCTCTTTTTCTCCCCCGTCTTTTTTGCAGGCATCACCGGATCGTTGGACGAATCCGCGGTCAGTCGGAGCAAGTCATGATACTCCTCCTCCGTCACATTCCGGTATGTTCCACTCTTTAAACTGCCCAATTCAATATTCATAATACGCACGCGCACCAGCTTTTCCACACGGTAGCCGAAATATTCACACATTCTTCGGATCTGCCGGTTCAGCCCCTGCGTTAAAATGATCCGGAACTCGCGCTTGCCGATACGCTCCACAAAGCACCGGCGCGTTGTCGCATTCAGCTCCACGAGCGGCACGCCGCCTGCCATTCCGCGCAGAAAAGACTCCGTGACCGGTTTGTTCACCGTCACCAGATATTCCTTCTCATGCATGTTTCCCGCACGCATAATCTTGTTCACAAGATCTCCCTGGTTCGTCAAAAGCAGCAGCCCCTCCGAGTCCTTGTCGAGTCTCCCGACCGGATAGATGCGCTTCGGATAATGAATATAGTCGATCACGTTGTTTTTCTCACGCTTTTCCGCAGTGCAGACAATTCCTGCCGGCTTGTGAAACGCGAGCAGGATGCGTTCTTCCTCCTGGCTTACGCATCTCCCCTGAAAGCAGACCGTCTGCCCCGGCAGCACTCTTGTCCCGGGTCTGGCGCAGACTCCGTCCACAGTGACCGCACCCGCCTCGATCTGGCGGTCCGCCTCACGTCTCGAGCATACGCCTGCCTCACTCAGATATTTGTTGATCCGCACTCCCTGTTCGTCCATAATCTCTCCGTTTCAAATGTTCTCTCTGTGAAAAAACGGAGACTTCCTTTTAAAAAGTCTCCGTTTTCCGGTATCAGCCAGGCCGTACCGCTTACTGTAATAAAGATGTCTTTATGTAACCGGTCTCGCCGTTCCATTTTACCTTGGTCCAGCCTTCCGCATAACTCATCACAACTGTGACCTTCTCTCCAGCATAAGCTGTTCCTACTTTACTGGAATCCTCGCTCATTCCCGAGCGGATATTCGTGGTGTTCTGTAGCATAATCACCGTTCCCTCTGCGATGGAAGCAGCATTTGTGCTGTCGCTGTCATCCGCTGAACTGTCCGAATTGCTGTCTGCTGTCGTATCCGGCAGATCATAGGTTAAAAATTCATTTTTGACATAACCTGCCGTACCGTTGTAATCAATCACACTCCAATCACCGGCTATCGCTGTACGGGTGACAACCGTTCCCTGATCTAAGGTGCCAAGCTTTTCAGATTCCACATCTGCTGCCGCGCGGACATTCACACGGTCCTTCGTTGCCAGCGTATCGGTCTGCTGTATGATTTCTTCCTGCTGTTCTGTCTCCTGCGGCTGCTCGGTCTCCGGCTGCTCCGTTGCTTCTGCCGCTTCGGTCTGCTCGGTTACCGCCTGCGCCGCCATCTGGCTTACCCAGTCCTTGATCGCTGCAGGAATCGTCGTCTGGATCATATTGGTCAGATTCTCATCCGCGGCAAGCGCCTCATCGTATCTCGTCTGTACTTCGCTCTGCAACGCCATCACATCCGACTCGCTCTCAAACTGACCGATCAGATTCTGTATGCTGGTATCGAGCGCGTTCTCCTGGTTGGCAAGATTATACTGGCTGTACAGGTTGTCGATGTAAAGAGAACCGTCATCGTTCGTGCGGACATAGAAGAAATCCAGTCCCGGCGCCGTGGTATCCACTCCCGTAAACTTGATCTCCATCGACACAGAAACCAGATAAGAGTTCTCATCCAGCCCTGTCTTGGTATAGCACTTGATATTCTGATATTCATCTACATACTGTGAAAATAATCCAATGTAACTCTGCTCATTTGCAGAAATCGGTGTTGCAATCGAGGAAAGTGTCGTAACATCTCCCGCCGCATACGCCGTGTAATACTGTGTAATCAGTGCGTTGATATTCTCATTGGCATCCACCTGATAGGCTTCTTCCGTCGCCTGTGTGCTCTCCGTCGCATTCACCACGACATCAGAGTCGGATCCCTTCGGCTTCGCACACATGGCAAGCACAATGACTAAAACGACCACCAGCGCTCCCGCCGCAAAGTACCGGATATGCTCCCGGATAAAACGGAGAACCTCATTCTCCTTTTTTCTCTGCTTAATCGGCGTTCTCTTCGTCTCCTTCTCCTCTGTCTTATGATTCTCTGTATGATTTAAACTGGAATTCTCCATTGATTCTCCACCGTACCTTTCCCAAATATTCGTCATCCGCAACACTACTATGCCATCTGTGTACACGCCTACATATATAGACGTTCCAATCCGACAGACTATCACCTGTCAAAGGTTCTCCAATATTCTATGGCAGAGCAATCTGCTCTGCCATATCAGTCAAAAAATGCACCCGGCGGGAATCGAACCCGCATTGCCGGAGTCGGAGTCCGGTGTTCTATCCATTAGACTACGGTTGCCCATTGCGCATCTCTGAAAAACTCATATCGCAACGAACATATACTAGCACATTGGCATTTTGTTTGTCAACGCTTATCCCAAAAGCTTTTCTGAAAATTGTGTGAACTCACACAGTAACGGTATCTGCGGTGGTGCCATCCAGTGCTTTTTTGTCTGCCGTAATCTGTGCAAACAGTTCCTTCTGGCGCGCTGCATCATCCCCCGGGATCCGCAGTGCGATCAGAAGCGCGGTGTCCGTGATTCCCTGTTCCTTTAAAAAGACGGCATCCTCTTTTTTCTGCAGACCGTTGCGGTAGCGGTACACGATCTGGTCCAGACGGTCAAACATCTGCATCAGCTCTTTGAAACGATTTTCGCGTTCTAAAAGGTTCGTCCCGTAACGTGTCTGCTCCATTCCCGCCGTTGCGATCACCTGCATGCAAAGCCGGAGTTCTCCCGTCACATCCGACGCCTCCATCAAAACGTCCGGGCGCTCCTTTCTGCGCTCAAGGAAATACGCCTTGGCGCCGTCCACATCGCGTCTTGCAAAATAGCCGGCAAGCTGCTCTTTCATCTCTCTCGTCTCCGCCTTCTCACCGATCATCCCCACCTTGCACTCACACACCGAAAGTCCCTGCACCGTCACCCAGACCAGCAGCAGGAATTCGGAGATAAATCCGAACACGCGCTTATGGTAGGCATCCTCCCCCGTCTCCAGACAGATCCGTTTTTCCACCTCGGCAAATATGGAAAAGAGCCAGCTGCAGTACGAATCATAAAGCTCCTTCGACGTGACAAACATATTCCCGAAATACGTCCTTGTGCCATGCACCAGCCTCTCAAACGCCGGATAATATGCCGGATAACGTTCTTTTATCACCTCTCCCGCCGCATCCAGTGCCTTTTTGTTATGATTGGCGCAAAAACCGTAATAGTAGGAGTTATTGAGTGCAACCTGCTTCGTCGTAATCAGATCGTACTCTGATAAAAGCTTTTCGTAATCGTCCTCCATAAGAATCCTCTCATCCGCCCCGAGCAGATATCTCCGGTAATGACAGGTGCCCACATAATCCACATCGTGACAGTTTTTCCACACCCAGTAGAGCCCGGTCAGCTCACTGTAATAGCAATTTTTGTCGGAAATATTCTCTCCTGTATCATCCCCCGGATAGCCCAGGTCTTCCCCGCACGCGCGTCCCACATGGAGCGGACGAAACAGCGGGCTCTGCGGCATCTCAAACTTTTTATGTGTCATGACATAGATACGGATCTTCATTCTTCCTCCAGGAACATATGTTTGTATTTTCATTTACTTTTGTTCACTTCTCTGCTATAATACACCATCATAAGGAGGATTACCATATGCCGCAGCCGCTCATTTATCACATTGACGTCAATTCCGCATTTTTAAGCTGGGAAGCCGCCGAACTTCTGCGCCAGGATCCGGACGCCCCGGACATCCGCTCTTTTCCTTCCGTCATCGGCGGCAGCGAAAAGACACGGCACGGGATTGTTCTCGCCAAGTCGCCCTCCGCAGCCGCGCTCGGCGTCTGTACCGGCGAGCCGCTCGCCCAGGCAAGGCGCAAGTGCCCTGATTTAAAAATCTATGCCCCGCACTACAGCATCTATGTGGAGCGTTCCCGCCAGTTCATGGCACTTCTCAAAGAATATGCGCCCTCGGTGGACGCCTACAGCATCGACGAGGCCTTCTGCGACATGACAGGCACCTCCTCGCTCTACGGCAATCCGGTGGACTTTGCCCACAGGCTGAAGGACGAGATTCACACCCGGCTCGGCTTTACCGTGAACATCGGCATCTCCTCCAACCGGCTGCTCGCCAAGACTGCCTCCGACTTTGAAAAACCGGACAAAGTACACACGCTTTTCCCATCCGAAATGGAAGAAAAGTTCTGGCCGCTTCCGATCGAGGATCTGTTTTTCGTCGGGAAATCCACCGCCCTAAGGCTCCGCTCCCTCGGCATCACAACCATCGGCCAGCTGGCCAAAAGCGATCACGCCATGATTCTCTCCGTCTTTAAGTCCCACGGCGACACCATCTGGAATTATGCCAACGGAATCGAATCCACACCGCTGTCCCACAACGACGCCGCAAGCAAGGGATTCGGCAATTCCCTCACGCTCCAGTACGATGTGACGGACGCCGCGGTGGCAAAGCATGTGCTTCTCTCGCTCTGTGAGACGGTCGGTGCCAGAATCCGCGCTGCCGGCGCCTATGTCAGCGTGGTGCAGGTGCAGATTGTGGACAATGATTTCCGCCACACTTCCAGACAGGTAACGCTCGCTTCCTCCACCAACGTCACGGAGAAGCTGTACACCTGTGCCTGTGAGCTCTTCGACGAGCTCTGGGATTACCGTCCAATCCGGCTGCTCGGCGTCTCGACCGGCAAGGCGACGCAGGAACACTACGAGCAGTACGACCTGTTTGACATGCAGAAGAACGAGAAGCTCTCCCGCCTGAATGTGGCAGTCGACGCCATCCGCTCTCGCTACGGGGAAGATTCCATCAAGCGCGCCTGCTTTATCGAAGCGGACGATGCAGCGCCCGCGCTCTCCCACATGACCGGCGGCATGCAGCGCGCCAAGCGCAATGCAGCGCATCCGGCAGACGCGGCATCCGATCCGGCACGTCCCCGTAATCGCCAGCCGTAACGGAAAAGGATGGGGATAAGGGATATTCTGAAAAACCGATACCGGAAAGTTCCGGATAGAACAGACGGCGGCAATTCTGACCGCAAAATCCGGTATTTCTA
>OKSB01000601.1_pt1 | contig 39428 bp, 30 predicted proteins | sample 1601171 | NCBI WGS metagenome assembly OKSB01 (sample SAMEA3541496, study PRJEB24748) | human gut metagenome | biome: human gut; feature: human-associated habitat; material: faeces | place: China | collected 2012 | reverse complement strand
CTTGTCGCGGCGCGCCGCACCGTGTACGGCGTTAGAGCAATTTCACTATGAAATTGCTCCGGGAATAGTTGCCCTCAGGCTTTGCGAATCCGCGCCGCGCAGATCTTGTACTCCGGTTCCTGTGAAGCCGGATCAAAGGCGTCCAGGAAGAACTTGTTGACCAGCTTCTTGGGATCAAAGAACGGCACGGCGATCAGGCCGGGACGGCAGACGTCGCTGACTCTGGCCGGCAGTTCCATGGCGGCGCGCCGGGTTTCCACGATGACCGTGTCGTCCTGCCTGATGCCCGCCTTTTCCGCGTCCTGGGGATTGATTTCCACATAGGCCGCCGGATTGGCTTTCTGCAGTTCCGGCACCTTGCCGGTCATGGTGGCGGTGTGCCAGTGGTCGATGACCCGCATGGAGGTCAGGTAGAGCGGGTATTCCGCATCCGGCTCCTCGGCCGCGCCCTTGTAGGGCCGCATCCAGATCACGGCCTTGCCGTCCGGTTTGCCGTAGAAGAAGAAACGGTCGGGATGGTCGGCGGGCACATTGGGGTCCTGACCGCGCACGTAGCGCAGATTGGTGCCCGGATGGTCTTCGCCGGGGCAGGGCCAGATCAGGCCCGATTCCTTGCGCAGACGGTCGCGGGTCATGCCCGAGAAGTCATAGGTGGTGCCCTTGGAAACCATGCGCCATTCGTTCCAGACGTCCTCGGCGTTCCTGAAGTTCACCAGCTTGGGGTCCACTCCCGCGCGTTTGGCGAATTCCACCAGGGTGTTCACGGTCGGACGGCACTGGGCCGGCGGCTCCACGGCCTTTTCGGTCAGGGCGTAGCGTCGTTCGCCGCAGCCGTAGACGCCGTCGCGCTCGCACCAGAAGGCCGGGGCCAGAACCAGATCCGCGAATTGCAGGGTCACGGCGTCCGGGAAGGCCTCGATGCAGACAATGAAGGATTCCGGATTGGACATGGCCTTGTGGAACTTGTTCAGGTTCGGCAGGGTCTGGGCCGGATTGGTCTCACAGATGAGCATGCACTTCACGTCGCCCCTGCCCAGGGCTTCGAACAGGGCCACGGTGTGGTAGCCGGGCTTGGGCGCGATGCGCCCTTCCGGCAGGCCCCAGAGCTGTTCCATTTCGGCCCGGTGCTTGGGATTGGCCACCATCCGCCCGGCGGGCAGCAGATGGGACAATGCGCCTCCGTCGCGCACGCCGCCGCAGGCATTGGGCTGTCCCGTGAGCGAGAAAGGCGTGGCGCCGGGGCGGCAGATCTGGCCCGTGAGCAGATGCAGATTGTGGATCAGGTTGTTGGCGAAAACCCCCTGCACCCGCTGGTTGATGCCCATGCACCAGAGGCTCATGGTCGCCGGGGATTCGGCAAAGGCGCGGGCCGCCGCGTAGATCTGCTCCACCGGGATGCGGCAGATTTCCGCGGCCTTTTCCGGCCGGAAGTTCTCCAGAAAGGCCTTGTAGCCCTCAAAATCCGAGGGTTTGCCGTCCACGCCCATGAAGTTGACGTAGCGCTGCCAGAAGCGGGGATTGTCCAGCTCCTCATTGATGATCACCCAAGCCATGCTGTGCATGAGCGCCAGGTCCGTTCCCGGCCGGAAGGCAATGTGCAGGTCCGCGATGCGCGAGGTATTGGTGCGGCGCGGGTCGGCCACGATGATTTTGACCCCCGGCTCCATCTGCTTGCGGCGGGCAATGCGCCGGAAGAGCACGGGGTGGGCTTCCGAGGTGTTGGAACCGATGATGAAGAAACAGGAGGCATGGTCGATGTCGGCATAGGTGCCCATGGGCTCGTCCTTACCGAAACTGGTCAGATAGCCGCCCACGGCCGAGGCCATGCACAGGCGCGGGTTGCCGTCCACATTGTTGGTGCCGAAGCCGCCCTTGAAAATCTTGTTGGCCACATAGGTTTCTTCGGTCAGACACTGGCCCGATCCGTACCAGGCCACGGAATTGGGGCCGTAAGTGTCGATGCTGGCGCGGAACTTCTTGGCCATCAGATCCAGGGCCTCGTCCCAGCTGACGGGCTCCAGCTTGCCGCCTTTCTGGCGGCGCAGCATGGGCTGGGTCACGCGCTCCCTGGAATTGAGCACCGGAATAAGCATGGAGCCCTTGAGACAGAGCAATCCGGCGTTGTGGTTGTTGGGATCGCCCTGGATGGCGACGGCTTTGCCGTTTTTGACGCCGACCATGACGCCGCAGCCCGTGCCGCAATAGCGACAGACGCCCTTGACCCATTTATCCGGCCGGTTGTCGTCCGCAGCCTGGGCCAGGCCCGCGAGACCCGTGCCCGAAGCCGCGGCCACGGCGGCAGACATGGCAAAACAGCGTAAAAATTCACGACGGGAAGCATTCATATGTTCAACCTCGTTGTTGCTGGCGTGTCCGGTATGCCGATCCTTATATGGTCCGCGGGCATTACAAATCCGTCTTGGCGCTGGGCAGGCGGTACTGGTAGGCGCCGCCGTGCATGGCGCTCTGATGGTGCGGGTGACAGGTGCTGCAATCATTGCGCTTGCCGAATTTGGCTTCCATGCGTCCGATGGACAGGGAATGGCAGCGGGCGCAGACTTCCACGCCGGGCACGCGGGTAAACGGCAGCGAGCCCTTGCCGTCGGGCATGCCGTGGCAGGTCTGACAGCGCACCAGGGTGACGCCGTGCTTGCTCTCATACCATTCCTGGGCCACGCGCGGGGTGGCCTTGGCATGACAGGCGTAACAGTCGCCCGCCATCTGCGGCGCATCCAGATGCTTGGCCGCCTCGCAGCGCACAGCGGGGAAAGCCCAGGCCATGTACAGAAAATAGCCGCCCACCAGCACAATCACTGCGAGCAGGGAAAAGAGCAGTATTTTACAGTAGTTCATGACCGGCTCTCCTTGAGTTTCTGTGCGAACTTCTGGTTATGGGGAATGCGCTCGTCAAAAACGGGCAGATGGGCGAGATTCTGATGGCAGCCCACGCAGCCGCTGCGCGCCCGGCCGTTTTTGCCCAGGTAATTGTCGTGAGCCAGCTGGCCTTCCTTAGAAACAGGGCCGTCGTTCTTGGCGTTTTTGCTCAGATCCTGATGACAGGCGCGGCAATTGGCGTCGTCCGTAAAGCGCCGGGCCACGGGCTGCATTCCGGCCCGGTCCAGATCCTCGCCGCCGTCCAGGTTGTGCACCCAGAGGTCCTTGAGTCCCAGCCAGGCCTTGGCGCCCAGCATGCGCGCCAGATTGCCCGAGGGGATATGGCACTGCGAACAGGAAATGTCTTTGCCCTGGGCGTCCTTGGCGTGGGACGAGAGCTTGAGCTCATCCTGGTAAACGCGCATCTCGTGACATGACAGGCAGAATTCCGTGCCGGAGGTGTAGGCCACCCCCGCGCCCGCCAGAACAACGCACGCCGCAAGGATTATGCCGCCCACAATCCAGACGCGTTTTCGAGGATACGGCATGAGCTTTTCTCCATGGCTGATGGTGCGGCCGCCTGTGCGGCCGGAAAAAAACGCTCTCTCAACCCGGATGCGCCGCAGACCGCCGATTTGCGTCTTTGCCTCAAAGACATCCGTCCGGTCCGTTGCGCCCATGCCGCCCGCCTCCCCACAGAGTCACGCGGCCAAGGCTGAGAACTTCTTCCAATGAAACGGGATTGCTGGGAATTCAAAAGCAATCGGCATGCCAACAGCACGCTTTTAAAAATAATTGTGATTTCAACGGATAAGAGAAAAAGCTCACAAGCGGCAAATCAGAATTTTCAGAAAAATCTGACAATTGTCATAAGATCATGACAAAATGCCAAGAAAAGCAGAACCATAAACGCGTAACGCGCCGCGCAGGCACGGCGCGTTACGCGCAAAACGGGAAAAAACGCATCAATCCGAACATCAAGTCGAAGAAGGTGGGGATAAAGACGAAGCATCGCCCGCCGCTCCGGGAGTTCGCCGCTTATTTCATGAACGGCAACGCAGCGAACATTTTTTCAGACTGAGGGTGCCCCAGGGCATGTACTCCGTGAAACATATCCCGGCGCCATCAACTGCGCGGCAACAGCCATGAGAGTTCCGACAAGGTCCTGAATCCCGGCCTTGCCCCGCTCCGATTCGATATGTTCTCCACCAGGAGGAAGCGGAATATGGCGGGATCAGGCCCGTCAAGGTCCGGATGGACGCGGCGGCACATAGCTCCTTGCGGCTTTGCGACATGCGTCGCCTGGCCCTAGTCTTCCAGATCGGGATGATAGATGACAAAACGGTCGCGGCCGCGCCGCTTGGCCTCATAGAGGGCCAGGTCCGCTTTTCTGTAGAGTTCGTCGAAGGTTATGCCGTCCTGGGGATAGCGGGCGAGCCCCAGGCTGCCGGTGATGCTCAGGCCCTCGCCGTAGTCCCTGGCCGCCGCCCCGCGCAGCACTTCCAGGCGTTTTTCCAGTTCCGGGCCGCCGGGGATATGCGGCAGAAAGACCACGAATTCGTCGCCGCCGAGCCTGCCGCAGAGGTCTTGGCGGCGCAGCACGTCCCGCAGGGATTCCGCCACTTCCCTGAGAACCTCGTCCCCGAACTGATGGCCCCGGCTGTCGTTGAGCAGCTTGAAGTTGTCCAGGTCCAGCATGATCAGGCCATGTTCGGCTCCGGCCGGGCCCTGGCGCAGCAGTTCCGTCACCCGGCTGACCACGGTGCCCCGGTTCAACAGCCCGGTCAGCGCATCCAGCTCGATAAGGCTGCGCAACTCCAGGTCTTTCTTCTTCTGCGCGTCAATGTCCTTGACCAAAATAAAAGCCTTGACGTCCTTGGTGAAAGGGTCCGGAATGAGCTGAATGCTGGCCACCACCCAGAAGAGACTGCCGTCGGCATGGAAGCGCCGGTGTTCGATCTGTATTTCGCGCTGGCCGCTGTAATATTTCCCCAGCAGTTTTTCCCGGTCAAAGCTACTCAGATACTCCGGCAGGTCGCCCTCATAGACATAATGGCTTGAAATATACTCCACCGTGCCGGAAAAGGACTTCACGTCTTCCGGAAGCGCGCCGGAGTTGCGGCGCTCGTTGCCTTCGTAAATATTCTTGGTCAGATTGAATTCATAATAGCCGATGCTGTTTTCCTGCTGATCCTTGAAGGTCTGGATCCATTTCTGATAGGCCAGCTCTTTTTCGTGCTGTTCGGTGACGTTTTCATAGGAAATGATTGAGCGCTGGGGCTTGCCTTCGGCGTCGAATATCAGCGTGTACCTGCCCGTGAACCATTCAAAGCGGCTCCCGGTCTTCAGCTTCACGCTGGCGCTGCCGCTGGGGATGCCCTGCTGCATGGAATGATAAAAGTGGAGCAGACTTTCAACGCTCTCCCCGGCCACAAGGCCGTTGGCCACGAAACTTTCGGGCACATCGGGCATTTCCGTGGGCACGCCCAGAACGGCGGCGGCGTCTCCGGTCTGGAACAGGGTATGGCTGGCCGGATCGTACACGGCCATGATCTTGTCCGTGTGCTGAAAGGCTATACGGCTTTTTTCCTCGCTGAGGCGCAGATCCTCTTCCATCCGCTTGCGCAAGGTAATGTCAAAGAGCACGCAGGTCAGGTAGCCGGGTTCCGCCGGATCATGGTGGCAGCGGACCAGAACCCAGGCCAGTTTTCCGGCCCTGTTGACAAAACGGTGTTCCAGTTCAAAGGCCGCGCGGCCGCGCGCGATGCTTTCCCGCACCGTGCTCCGGATCATCTCCAAGTCCTGCGGATAGCTGTACTTTTCCACGCTGGTCAGGCCCAGTTCAACGGCCTCGGCGGGCGAGCAGCCCATGATGGAATAAAAATAGGTGTTGGCGTAGACAAAGGACATTTCTTCGTCAGCGGTCACCCGGCAGATGCCGCAGGGCAGGGAATTCATCAGGCTCTGCAACTCCCGGCCGCGCCGCTTGACCTGCTCCCGCAGCGCCACTTCCCCGGTCATGTCCAGGCAGACGCTGACGGTGATGGCCTGTCCGTCCCCGGAGACGGTTTCCCTGCCCATCTCGCGCAGCCAGACCGTGCCGCCGTCTTTTTTCAGAACCCTGTATTCCGCGCTGAACTCCCGCCGCTCGCGCGCGGCCTCGTCCACGCTCTTTTGCACCAGTTCCCGATCTTCGGGATGGATGATTTCGGCATAACGGCCGCCGGTTTTTTCAAAAAATTCCGCGTGGCCATAGCCCACATAGGCCAGAAAGGCCCTGTTGACGTAGACCAGCGGATACTCCGGCTCCGCGCGGCAGATCACCAGGGCGCTGCTGAGCCCGTCGCCGCTGATCCGGAAAGGGGTGCCGGACTCGGCCCGGCCGGAGGTAAAATCAATGTCCAGTTCAGCAGTCATGATCCTTCCGTTGCCGGGCCTCGTCCCCGGCAAGCCAGTGGTTTAGCTTTTCCCGCAATTCCGCGGGGTCCAGCGGTTTGCTGATATGATCATTCAGGCCCCCGGCCAGGCTGCGCCGCACGTCCTCCGGCGCGGCACCGGCCGTCATGGCGATGACGGGAATGCGGCTCACGGCTCCAGACATGGCCCGGATGCGGCGGGTGGCCTCCAGGCCGTCCATTTCCGGCATCTGGATATCCATCAGCACGCAATCGTAACGCTCCCGGCTGATCAGGTCCAGCGCCCGGCGGCCGTTTTCGGCCACAGCGCAGTCCACGCCCAGACGGCGCAGCAATTCCCGCACGATTTCCTGATTGATGGCATTGTCCTCGGCCAGCAGCACGCGCTTGCCGGGCGGCAGCGCCTCCAGGGGCCGGCTTTCGGCGTCCGTGCCGGGTCGGGCCCGCGCGGCCCGGGCCAGGGGCAGCAGAAAATGAAAAACACTGCCTTTGCCCGGCTCGCTCTCGCACCACAGCTCCCCGCCCATCAGCCGGGCCAGTTGCCTGCTGATGGCCAGACCCAGGCCCGTGCCGCCGAAGCGGCGGGAAATGCTGCTGTCGGCCTGGGTAAAGGGCTGGAAAAGATTCTCAAGCTCGCCGGCGCTGATGCCGATGCCCGTGTCCCTGACCATGAAGTGCAGAAACGCGGCGCCGTCCCTGCAATCCGTATCCACATCCAGGCTGATGCCGCCTTGGCTGGTGAACTTGAGGGCATTGCCCAGCAGGTTGATCAGCACTTCGGTGATGCGCAGGGCGTCGCCTCTGAGCCAGAGCGGCACGTCCGGGGCCAGGTTGACCGAAAAGGAAAGCTGTTTTTCATGCACCTGGGCGCTGAGCATGGCCCGCAGATTCTGCACCAGTTCATCCAGGGCAAAATCTTCCGCGCAAATATCGAGCTTGCCCGCCTCGATTTTGGAAAAATCCAGGATATCGTTGATAATGCCCAGCAGGCTTTTGGCCGAGAGCCTGATTTTGCGCAGATACTCGCGCTGGCGCGGCGCGGGATTGTCGTCCAGGGCCAGATAGGTCATGCCCAGAATGCCGTTCATGGGCGTGCGGATCTCGTGGCTCATACGGGCCAGAAATTCGCTCTTGGCCCTGGTGGCGGCCTCGGCCAGCTCCTTTTCGCGCTGGGCCTCCAGCACGTCCGTGACGTCCATGGCAATGGAAAGACGCACCCTGCGGCCGTCCTCCCAGCGGATGAGCCGGTCCACAATGGTGTAAGTATGGTTGGACAGGGGGTTGACATGGACCCAGTGGTGCGGGCTGTCCGGATTGTCCCGGCCGCGCAGGAAGGCGTTGGTGCAAAACGGACACGGCGCGTCCAGGCCCTGGAAACGGGCGAAGCAGCGCGCGTCCCCGCCCGGCCGCAGCGGAAAATGTTCGTTCAGGGCCTTGTTGCTGAAAAGCACCTCGTAAGTATCCATGTCGGAGATATAGACGGGTTCCACAAAGGCATCCAGAATATCGGCCAGCTGACGGCTTTTGCGGGCCAGACCGGCACGCTGCCTGAAATTCAGGTCCGCGCCGCACAACACATTGGCTACGGCCACGGCCATGTTGATCATGCTCTCGGTCCAGCGCACATGGCGGTTGCAGATATCCACGCCGAAGAAACCGTCCAGCGCGCCGTCATGGCGCAGGGGCACGGCCAGAAGCGAGCGGATGCCCTGAAGCAAAAGCAGCTCGCGGGTCCGATCATGGGGGACGCGGCGCACGTCCTCGATACACAGGGGCCGCCCCTGTTCGAGAGCGCTCACGAACCAGCCGACCTCTTCGGGCGGGATATTCTGAAGCGCGGATGACTGCGGCGCGACGCCCTCGGCGCACCATTCGTAGGTATTGTGCCAGAGGCCGTTGCTTTTCCGGAAAAGATAGACCCGGCCCGCCTCCAGACACTGCCCCAGTTCCCGCAGGGCGTTGTTGAAAAAAACATCCCGGTTCTGGCTGACCAGGGCCTCGCTGGAGACTTTGGCCAGCAGCAGGGAAAGCTTCTCGGACGCGGCGGCTTGCGCAAAAGCCGCGCTTGTGGTGTCGGACATGTTTTCTCGCTCTCGTGAGTTCAAGCCGAATGCCCGCTTGCGGGCATCGTGCGGCAAGGCTACGTGGACAGATCTTGCCGGGACTTCAGCATGCCAAGTTCAAAATGCCGTCGGCTCCGGAGCGTGTGGACAGCACGTTTCCGCAGCCGCGCCTTCAACGCGCCTCGCGGCGCAACACCTCCAGACCGGCCTGGGCAGCACCCCACAATCCACTGTTTTTATTCTCAATCAGATAGATGGGCACGGAGCGGATCAGGGAGGCGAACTGCGGGGTGGTGTACAGCTCCCGCAAAAAATAGTCGCTGGTGACGCTGAGGGGATTACGGCTGGCAATGCCGCCCGCGATCCACAGGCCGCCACGGCACAGGGTAGTCAGAATCCAGTTGCGGCAGGCCCGGGCATAGAAGCGCGAATACCAGCGCAGGGTGGGGGTATCCCGGCTGAGGGCGCGCTCGCCCACTTCGCGGGCTTCCAGAGTTTCGCCGCTGAGATAGCGGTGCAGCAGGCCAAGCCCTCTGCCGGTGAGAATGTCGTCGCCGCGCGCGAAAGGATAGCCCAGTTCCCGGCAGACGAATTTGTGAAAATCATTTTCCTCGTCGCCCACAAAGGGAAAGGAGGCGTGCCCGCCTTCGGCGGCCACCGGCAGCCAGCCGCCGCGCCCGTCATGCACCAGGGAGGCGGTGCCCAGACCCGTGCCCGCGCCCAGCACGCCCCGGCTGGCCGTGGGCGGCACCTCGGCCTGCTCCGTGGGCCTGACCACGCAACGCGCCTGCTCCCCGATTTCCGTCAGGCAGCCGTAGGCTTCGGCGGTAAAGTCATTGATGACCAGAGCGCGGGGAATGCCGTAGCGCTGTTCCAGGCCCGTGAGATCCACGCGCAGGGCGCCGTTGGTCAGGCCGCCGCGCAGGCCGTCGCTCACCGGCCCGGCCAGGCCCAGAACAAGCATGTCCGCCGTGCGCAGGGGCGTTTCCAGCTCGCGCTCCAGGGCGACAAGCACCATGTCCGTATCCAGCAGGCCTGCGGACCTGATCCAGACCACCCGCTCCTGGCGGAGACGGCCCTGATCAAGGCTGAAGGATGCGAAACGGCAATTGGTGCCGCCGATATCGGCTGCGAGAATGCGCTGCATGGGGTCTCCCGGCTGCAATGCGGTCAAAGCGGGCGGAACAGGGTTCAGGCCGGATTTCGTCAGGCTCAGCTCCTGTCCGAGCCCATCCGGCGTACCAGATGGGTGGTGCTGCCCCCGTCCACCAGCCCGGCCAGATGCACGCGGCCGCCATATTCGCGCACCAGCTCCGCGCCCACCACGGTTTCCACGGTATAGTCGCTGCCCTTGACCAGCACGTCGGGCCGCACCCGACGGATCAGCTCCAGGGGCGTGTCCTCGTCAAAAAGAACCACCGCGTCCACGCCCTGCAACGCGGCCAGAAGCAGCGCGCGGCTCTGCTCGTTCTGGATGGGACGGCCGGAGCCCTTGAGACGGCGCACCGAGGCGTCGCTGTTCAAGCCCACCACCAGGCGCTCGCCCAGGGCCGCGCACTGGCGGATCAGGGAAATGTGGCCGGGATGGAGCAGGTCAAAGCAGCCGTTGGTGAACACGATGCTCGCGTTTCCGCGCCGCCACTCCTCCAGTTTTTCCAGCAGATCGGGCAGGCTGTACAGTTTGGGATTGTCGGCGTTCTCGCGCAGGGCCAGGTTGAGTTCGCTCAAGGCCACCGGCGCGGTGCCCGGCTTGCCCACGGCCACACCGGCCGCCGTATTGGCCACGAGCGCGCTTTCCTCCCAGTCCAGGCCCTTGGCCACGCAGGCCGCCAGGGTCGCGATGACTGTGTCGCCCGCGCCGGACACGTCGGCCACCTCGCGCACGGCGGCCCGGATGTACCGCGGCGGTCTGTCCGGGCTGAACAGGGCCATGCCCTTGGGGCCGCGCGTAAGCAACAGGCGCTCCAGGCCGTGGCGTTCGCGCAACGCGGCGGCCAGGCTTTCCCGCTCCCGCTGATCCGGGCTATCGCCCGCTTCCAGGCCGCAGGCCAGGGCGAACTCCGCGCTGTTGGGCGTCACGCACTGCGCCCCGGCATAGCGCCGCCACTGCCCGCCCTTGGGGTCCACCAGCACGGGAATGCCCCGCTCGCGGGCCGCCGCGATGACCGGCGCGCACAGGCTGTGGCCGTCCGCGCCGTCCAGCAGCACGCCCTTGCCGTAATCGGAGAGCACCAGCGCGCCGCAGCCCGGCAGGCGTTCCAGAACTTTTTCTCGCAGCAGCGCGCTTTCCTCCGGCCGCGGCGGGACGATCTCTTCTTCATCCAGGCGCAGCAATTGCTGCCCCTGGGCAATGATTCGGGTTTTGCGCGTGGTGCCGCGCGCGGCGGAATACACAAGGCCGTCGCCGATGCCTTCGGCGGCCAGTTCGCGGCGCAGGGCCTCTCCGGCCTCGTCGCGGCCCGCCAGGCCGACCAGTTCAACCCCGACGCCCAGCCGGGCGAGATTGCGGGCCGCGTTGGCCGCGCCGCCCGGCACGGTCCAGCGTTTCCGCACGCAGGCCACGGGCACCGGCGCTTCCGGCGAAATGCGCCGCACCCGGCCGGAAATGTAGTGGTCGAGCATCACATCGCCCAGCACCAACACACGTACTCCGCTAAATTCCATAGCTCATTCCTGTTCCCGTGGATTGCCGACATGCGGGCGGAGCCGGTTCAGGCCCCGCGGATGGCCCGGCTGAAGAGCGCGCCCAAGGGGCTTTCATCTTCCCGCGCATCCAGCAGGGCATGGATGCGCGTCCGGGCCGCGCCGCCCAGGCGGCGGCGTTCCTCGGGGTCCCCGGCCAGGCGTTCCAAAGCCCGGGCCAGGGCCGCCGCGTCATTCCGGGGCACCACCAGACCGCTCTTCCCGTCTTCCACGGCTTCGGTCAGGCCCGGCAGATCGCTGACCACCACGGCCAGGCCAAAGGCCATGGCTTCCGCCAGGGCCGAGGGCAGGCCGTCCACATCGCCCTGGCTGGTTTTGCGCCCCGGCGAGACGAAGATGTCGGCCTTTTTATAGAAATCGGCCATGTTTTCATGCGGCATCTGCCCCGTAAACTCCACCAGCCTGCGCAGGCCCAGACGCCAGGCAAGCCAGCGCAGCCGCAGGCGCTCCGGTCCCTGGCCCACGATCTTGAGACGGAAATCCAGCCCCTGGGCGCGCAATTGGGCACAGGCCCGCAGCAGGAGGTCATAGCCCTTGCGCTTGCTGATGGTGCCCACGGCCAGGATTTGCAGGGGCTGGGCCTCCTGGGCGCCGGAAGGCAGGGGAATGTCCGCGTCGTCCTCGGGCGGGGTCAGGGTCAGGGGATCGCGCAGCAGAATCAGCTTCTCGGCAGGCAGTTCCGGCAGCATCTCGCGCAGGGTCCGCAGGGTGGCCTGGGTGTCGCAACGCACAAAGACCGCCTGCGCCGCCTTGACGGCCCAGTCCTTGCCGGGCCGGGCCAGATCCTGGGCGCGCACGGAAAAGGCGAAAGGCACGCCCAGCAAACGCGCGGCCACCCAACTGGCCGTGGCTTCGCTATGCGCGCCCGTGGCATATAGAAACTCGATTTTTTCCTCCAGGCCCCAGCGGGCCAGCAGGGCCCCGCAGCCGAAGGCCCAGAGATGGTTCAGCAGGCCCCGGCCCCAACGGGAACGGGTGGGCAGATCGCGCCAGAGATCCCATAAGGAATGGGACGAGCCCCGCAACTGCCGGAACAGGGACGCGCAGACGGAGAAAAAATGCCACGCGCCGATGCGGCGCACGGCCAGCGGCAGGGCGTAGCCCTCGGGATTGCCCAGCAGGCCGCTGCCCTGGATGGCGTAAATGCGCGAGAGCAGGCCCGCGGCGTGCAGGCGGTGGGCCTCTTCCATCAGGTTTTGGCCCGAGGCCTCGGGAAAACGCTCGGCCACCAGCGCGCCGCGCACCACCGGCGGCGGGGGCGAGAGCAGGCTTTGCGCGTCATGCTCCGGAAGCGGCGGCAGCTCATGGCGGCGGCAGTGCAGGATGCCGTCCTCAAGCGTATAGATGCTGTCGCAGTATTCGGCCATCTTGGGGTCATGGGTAACCATGACCATGGACACCCCGCCGGTGTGGCAGAGCGTGCGGAAATTCTCCATGATCAGGCGGCTGGTGCGAGCGTCCAGCGCGCCCGTGGGCTCGTCGGCCAGCAGAATGCGCGGATTGTTGACCATGGCGCGGGCAATGGCCACGCGCTGCTGCTCGCCGCCGGACAGACGGTTGCTGCGGTAATGCACCCTGGCCGAAAGGCGCACCAGTTCCAAGGCGCGGATCACCCGCTCCCAGCGTTCCTGCGGCGGTATGCCTTCATAAATCAGGGGAAATTCAACATTCTCAAACACCGTGGAGTGCTCGAAAAGGTTGCTGGACTGCATCACAAAGCCCATGTTCCCACGCCGGAAGGCGGCGGTCTGCTCACGGGTGAAGGTGAGCACATCCGTGCCCAGAATGTTCAGCGAACCGGCGTCGGGCGCGTGCAGCATGCCCAGAATGTGCAGCATGGTGGACTTGCCGCAGCCCGAGGGGCCCATGATGGCCACCAGTTCACCGGCTTGCACTTCAATGTTCACGCCGCGCAGGACCGGCGAGAACCCGGCGTAACACTTATATAAATCCTTGGCGACGATAACCGGAGCCATGTTTCACCTTTTATTCAAAACGCAGTGCGGTAACCACGTCCATGCGGCTGGCCTGAAGGGCCGGATACAAGCCGCCGGCCACGCCGATGAGCGCGGAGAATACGATGCTGCCCAGACTGCTGGCGACCAGCAGGGGGTAGGAAATGCCCGTGCCCAGCGACCACGAACCGATTTCGACCAGGGTGACGCCCACCACAATGCCCAGAATGCCGCCGGCCACGGATTTGCACAGGGCCTCGGCCAGGAATTGGGCCAGGATGTCCGTATCGGAACCGCCCATGGCTTTTTTGAGGCCCACTTCGCGGGTGCGCGCGCGCACCGCGGCGAAGGTGCCGTACCAGATGCCGAAGCCGCCCAGCATCAGCGACGCGGCGATGCCCAGCCAGAGCAGGGCCTCCACCCACATGAAGGTGGTCTTGATACGTTCAAGCTGTTCTTCCTGGGTGCGGATGACCAGATAGGGCGCGGCCTGATGCTCGCGCACCACTTCCGGGATCAGGCGGATCAGGGGCGGCACGTCTTCCCAGCCGACGGCGCGCACAAACAGGCGCGTCACCTTGCCGTCGCCCCAGTTGCGGTCGATCATGGTGGTATAGGGCAGAAAGCCGCCCTGGCTCCAGCTGCCCAGCATCACGCCGCTGACCACGCCCACAACTTCAAAAACGTCCTTTTCCAGAAACAGCAGTTTGCCCACGGCCTTGTCCGGGTCGCCGTAGAGATTGCGGGCGGCTTCGCGGCCCAGCATGCAGACCCGGCTGTGACGCTCCATATCCGCGTCGCTGAACAGCCGTCCGGCCGTGAGGGACAGGGAATAGACCTCGGCGAAATACTGGTCGATGCCGATGAAATAGACGCTCAACGAGCGTTCGCCCTCGCCGCGCAGGAGGAAGCCCTTGCCGTCGCGCACGTTGCGGCTGACCATGCCCACGCCCGGCAGGGCGCGCAGGGCGTCCACGGTGGCGGGAAAGAATTCGCGCACGGGCTGACCGGGGTACTGCTTGTCATCCATATAGACCTGGATGACGTTGACCCCGCCCATGAGCACCATATCCTGGCCCACTTTATACCGGATTTCGCGGCCCAGCACGGAAAGGGCAATAAAGGCGGTGATGCCCAGAGCAATGGACAAAATCACCCCGAAGCCGCGTTGGCGCACAACCTGCCTGAGGCTGACGCGAAAAAGGTCGGACATGGCGATCATAGCGCAACTACCACATATCCATAAGAAGACGATAAAAAACCGCGCCGCGCGGCCGCAATACCGAAAATCGGCCGACAAGCGTCAGTACAACACATCCATTATTACGCCGGGCCGGGGCAAGTGTCAAAACGGCCGCCCGGAGCCCGGACCAATCCGTTCTCCGCACGTTGTTTTATTCCGCCCTGCGGGCATCAGGGGCTTGCGGCGTGCTCGCCGTTTGGGCCCCCTGCCCCCGCTGTGAACCGTAACGTAATGGCGCGGCGTAAAGCGGAGCTTGCCCGCGTGCGGGCTGCGCTCCTGAGCGCCGCGTTTCAATCTTTTTCAATGGCACAGCCGTTCATGCCGAGCGGTTCTGGTGCTCTGTAAGTCGGGCTTTGCCTGAACAGTATAACCCATCTGTGCGGCGTCCCACGGGTCTTGCTCGCAAGGCTCGCTGCGACCCGAAATCGCCGCGCGTCAATGCGCCAATTTCCGGTAAAAGACGAAGTTTCAACGCGGAGCCCAGCCGTCAATGGCAATTGCGCGGCGCGGAGGGAGATCGCCTGAGCGCAGCGAAGGAAGCTCCTGCAGCAAAAGACGCGCTGCCCTCGAAAGCCGGGAGCATTGGAAAGCCTTGCAGGGGTGTTCCGAGGCCCCCTGCCGCGCGCCGCGCAGGCGGCCCAAACGCCGGGAGGCGTAAAGTCTCCGTGCCCGCAGGGCTCGGGATATCTCATCCTTACGACAAGCCCGTTAAAACAATCACCTTTGAAAGGTAACCTGCCCTGCATGCGAAATCATTCTGCCCAAGAGAAGAGAACGGAATGATCCTGTCCCGTTGTCCCGCGCGGTCAACGCCGCCGCACGCCGAGCACCGTGCCGCCCTGCCCCACCGTATAGGCCGTATCCCGCCAGACAATCTCCCTGGCGGGAATGGTGCGCAGATAGACCAGAACAAACATGCCCACCGCGCAGACAAAAGCCCAGAGCCAGCGCCCCAGGGGCACGGACCGGGGCAAAAAGGCCCGCCAGGACCCCAGCGCAGCCGCCAGCGCGGCCAGCCAGAGCAGGGCCAGCAGCACGGCCGCCCCGCTGCCCAGGCCCAGCAGGCCTCCGAGCAGGGCCAGAGCCGCGCCCAGCGGGGGCACGGCCATCAGGACGGCCAGCACCCCGAGCAGCAGCCATTGGCCGGGTATGCAGAACTTGAGAAACAGCACCTGGCGTTCCATCCAGGCCCGCCAGACCGGCAGGGCGTGGTCCGCAGCCTCGGTGCGCAGCAAGGCCCCGGCGCACAGACGCACATGCACGCCCCGGCCCTGCAGCAGCGCGCCCAGGGAACAATCGTCCACCACATTATGGGCCCAGAGTTCGGCCACGCCGTAGCGTTCAAAAGCGGCCCGGCTCATGGCCATGGCCCCACCCCAGGGCTGGGTGAAGGCCGAGAGGGCCTGCAAAAAGCGCATCAGCAGCACGCTGAGCGCATAGGCCAGGGTCACCGGGCGCTGGTCGCGCGGCTCCACCGTATGGTAGCCGGTGCTGAACGCCGCCTCTCCCCTGGCCACGGGTCCCACAAGGCAGCGCACGAAATCCTCTGCGGCCAGATGGGTGCTGTCGCAGAACACATAGACGTCCGCCGCGTCGCCCACGGCGGCCACGCCCTGCAAACTGTTGTGGTTTTTCTGGCCGCAACCGGCGGCCGGACCGGCCACCACATGCCGCAGGGCCGGGAAATCCTCCCGCAGCGTGCGGATCAGCCCGGCCGCCGGTTCCTCGGCCGTGGCCGTCACCAGCACCGGCAGCAGATCCGGATAATCCTGACGCAGCAGGCTGCTCAGGGCCTCGACCATGCGCGGATGCGCGCCCGCCACCGGAATGATCATCGCCGCCCTGGGCCAACCGCCCGGAGGCGTGAAACGGTTCGCCTCGCGCTCCTCTCCGGCCTTCCGGACCAGGGAACGCCCGCAGCGGGCCAGAAGCCAGAGCAGGCCGCACTGAGCCAGGGCCACGCAGAACCAGAACATCAGCATGGAATTACTCCTGAAATAACCTAGTCCGGCAGAGGCGCGCAGTCCCCGGACGCCAGCGGCACGTCCTGGACGCGCTTGCCTTCGAGCTTGATCTTCATGCCGTTTTTAAGGCTGATTGTGCCTTCCACCTTGTCCGGCGCGCTCAGACGACCCTTGAACCTGTGGCCCGAGGAATGGGAGGCTTCAATGGCGTTGTCTTTCACGCTGCCCTCAAAGTGGTAAACATCCACCTGGCCGTTAGCAAGACGCAGATGCAGCACGCCCCGCACCTTGCCCTGGGCCGAAAAACACAGGCCCACCCGGAAGGTGGAGGTATACAGCGAACCGGTCCAGAGTTCCGTCACTTCTGCGGGCGTGGGCGCGTCCGCCGATGCCGCCGGAAGCGACGGGGACGACGACGCGGGGACGGCCTTTTCCCCGGCGGCCGGAGCCGCGGCGCCGGACGGGGATTCGTCGGCCAGGGCCGGGGCGGCCCCTGTCGGGGACATGGCCAGCAGCACGATCAGAACGCCTGTTGCCCATGACCTGGAAAAAGAAAAAAAGTTGTTCATAGCGTGTCTATGTTCCAGCTTGGGCTTCTCGCTGGCCGGCTGACGGCGTTTTCCGGCTGTGCTCCCGCCAGAGGCGCTCGAAAAGCTCCTGATGCGCGTCCACCATGGCCGTAAAGGAGAAATCGCGCTCCACGCGCAGGCGTCCGGCCCGGCCCAGAGCGTCGCCGGACTGCGGATCGTCCAGCAGGCGCAGGCAGTTGCGGGCCAGGGCCCGGTCATCGCCCGCCGCGGACAAGAAGCCGTTGCCGTTTTCCTCCACCAGACGGGGAATGCCGCCCACCGCCGTGGCGCAGACCGGCAGGCCGCAGCTCATAGCCTCCAGAATGACATTGGGCTGGCCCTCGCGCACGGAGGCCAAGGCAAACAGCCGAGCCGCCGCGTAGTGTTCGCGCATGTCCATGCCGCCGGGGAAAAAGTCCACCCGCGCGCCCGCCGGATGCTCACGCGCCCATTGCTTCAGGGCCCCCTCTTCCGGGCCGTCTCCCACAATGCGCAGACGGGCCTCCGGACGGCTTTGCAGAATCAGTTCAAAGGCCCGCAGCAGGGCCAAATGATCCTTGTCGCGCGCCAGGCGCGCCACGCACAAGACCACCGGCTCCCGCGCCGAAGGGGGATTTTCGCCGGGCCGGAAAAAGTCCACGTCCACCCCGTTGGGAATGTAGCTCAGATGTCCGGCGGGCACGCCCAGGCCCTGGAGCGTCTGGAACAGGGCTTCGGAATTGCAGACCATATGCCGGGTCAGACGCCAGAGCCAGCGCTCGTGCTGGCGTTTGGGGCCGCCGCCGCCCCGGCAGGTGCCCACGACCACGGGCACGTCCAGCGCTCGCCCCCAGATCCGGCCCCAGATGTTGGGCAGGGCCGTGCAGGGCACCAGAATGTCCGGGGCGGCCCGCCGCAGGGCCGGGGCCAGGCGCAGAAAAAAGAAGGGGGCCGCGCTGCGGGACGCGCCCAGATGCGTCAGGCCGATGCCCGCGTCACGGGCCGCGCTGTCCAGATCCGTCGCGCCGGTGAGGGTGAGCATGGCCGGGGAAAAACGCTTCCGGTCCAGGCGGCGGGCCAGCTCCAGCGTCTGGCGCTGGGTGCCGCCGAAGCAGAGATCTTCCATGAGAAAAAGCACGTTCAACGGTCGCGTCATAGGGCTCCTGTGGAAAACGCGCGCCGTAACAGGTTACGGCTTGCGGTTGCCAGCATACTATGCATTCCGCGCGCTTTTGCAAGTCCCGGAGCAAGCGCATGAACAGGATGGCATTTTTTGTGTCCAGGACGAAAAAAAACATGCTCTTGCGTCAGGCTTCCTGTACCTTTGCGGTTATTTTGCAAAATCCGCCCCCCGCTCACTTGCCGCCCGTGTCGGCTGCGTTCACGGGTGTAAGGAAGAAAGACACACTTATGGAAACAGATGAATATCCGGAGATTGAGGCATGCAGTCGATTGCCCTGTTACAAGCCCCGCCCGGCATTGCCTTGCCGGGCATCCCGGCTTATTATGCGCCGATGAGCACTATCGCCTCCGAAGCGCGCGCGGACGCGCCCGCCCTGCGCGTCGTCGTCAGTCTGGATGTGGAAGAGGAAGGGCTGTTCTCCGGCCGCTACGCCGCCTCGGATTGCGGCGTGCGCAATGTGGCCCTGCTGCCCCGCCTGGCCCCGCTGAGCCGGGAGCTGGGCTTTCCGCTGACCCTGTTCTGCGCCCACACGGTCTTTGCCAGCGCCGAAGCCCGGCCCGTGCTGGCCTGGATGCGCGACCACTGCGGCGCGGAAATCGGCGCGCATCTGCACCACTGGAGCACCCCGCCCCTGGTTGAAAACCGGGCCGGAACCGGGACTGCCGCCCATAAGGCCGACGGTCCGCCCACGCGCACCGACCGCCTGCCGCGCGACCTGCTGCGCCGGCGGCTGCGCACCCTGCTGGACGCCGGGCGGGACTTCCAGTCCGCGCCCCTGACCAGTTTCCGCATGGGCCGCTGGGATCTGAAAGCCGTAGTGCGGCCGCTGCTGGCCGAGGCGGGCATCAGCGTGGACAGCTCCGTCTGCCCGCTGCGCGCTTTCAGGGACGGGCCGGACCATTTTCTGGCCCCGGCCGATCCCTACTGGGCCGAGGATCTGCCGGGGCGCCGCCTGCTGGAAGCGCCCATCACCCAGATCCCGCTCTCGCCCGCCCTGGCGCGGCTCTGGTACGGCCTGGCCCGCCGCAAGGCCGGTCTGCTGGATTCCTTTCATTTCTGGGGCGCGCTGAGCCCCAATCCGGTCTGGCACAGTCCGCGCGTCATGCGTCTGGCCAGCCGCCTGCACGCGCGACGCGGCGGCAAGGTGCTCAGTCTGTTCTGGCATTCCTCGGAAATGCTGCCCGGCGCGTCGCCCAACGTGCCGGATCAGGCCGCGGCCGACGCGCTGCTGCAAAAAATTTACGACTATCTGCGCTGGCTGAAGGAAAACTTCAAGGTCCGGGGCGTCACCGCCGCCCAACTCCATGCGGAAGCCGGGGCCCTGGATTTTCCCCAACGCCCGGCGGGCCGGGGGGACTGGTAATGTCCCGTCTGGTCTTTGTGCTGCTGGACGGCCTGGGCGCGGCCACGGCCCGGCGCTGCATGAGCTGCCTGCGCGCCCTCACCGAAGCGGGGCAGGCCCGCTTTACCGAGCTTGAAGCCGAGCTGCCCCCGCTGTCCCGCCCGCTCTACGCCACCCTGCTCAGCGGCCTGAGCCCGGCGCGGAGCGGCATTCTGCGCAACGACGACGCCCGCCTCTGCCCGGCGCCGACCATTTTTCAGCGCGCGCGGGACGCGGGCCTGAGCACGGCGGCGGCCGCCTATTCCTGGATGAGCGAACTCTGCAACCGCGCGCCCTTTGAACCGGAACGGGACCGCCTGACCGACGACCCCGCCCTGCCCATCGGACACGGCCTGTTTTACAGCCAGGACGCCTATCCCGACGACGAACTGTTCCGCGACGCCGAGGCCCTGCGGCTGCGCTACGGGCCCGATCTGCTGCTGGCGCATTCCATGGGCATTGATTTCGCCGGGCACGCGGCCGGAGCGGACGCGCCCACCTACCGCGAAGCCGCGCGCGCGGCCGACGGCCTGCTGGCCCGTTATCTGCCGCGCTGGCTGGACGCGGGCTATGCCGTGCTGATCACCAGCGACCACGGCATGGATGCGGATTGCGGCCATTACGACAATACGGAGCCGGTCCGCCGGGTGCCGCTCTGGCTGGCGGGGCGGGCCTGGAATGGTCTGCCCCTGCCCGCGCGCCAGACCCAGGTGGCGGATCTGATGCTGGCGGTTCTGGGCCTGGCGGAATGAACGAATCCCCCCAAGCCTCACGGAGTCTTCCCATGCAGCGCAACGACCGTCTGAGCGGCTATGTCTGGATTCTGCTGGCGGCTTTTTTCTGGTCGCTGATCGGGGTGATTTCCAAAATCTGCATGAGCGCCGGGGTCAGCCCGCTGGAAACCGCCTTCTGGCGCGCGGCCTTTGGCGGCGCGTTGTTCCTGGTCCACGCCGCGCTGCACAAGGGCCTGTTCATCCGGCCCCGCGACGCGGGTATTTTTCTGCTCTTCGGGGTCTGGGGCGTGGGCGTCTTTTTCGGGGCCACCCAGTACGCCATCCAGCTCAGCGGCGCGGCCATGGCCGTGGTGCTGCTGTATACCGCGCCGGTCTGGGTGGCCGTGTTTTCCCGCCTGCTCTTCAGGGAAAGGATCTCGCCGCGCAAGATCGGGGCCATCGGCGTGGCCCTGACCGGCACCACCCTGGTCTGCTTTTCCGGCGGCAGCCTGCCGGGGCGGACCTCGCTTTTGGGCATCGGCTGCGGGCTGCTGACCGGGCTCTGTTACGCCTCGCACTATCCCTTTTACCGCTGGTGGCAGAACCGTTACGCCACCGCCACCATTTACGGCTTCATGCTTGCCGGGGGCGTGCTCGCGCTCTGGTTCTGCGTGCCCGTGAGTCTCAACCATGAGCCGCGCGTCTGGTTCTGGCTCGCCGTGCTGGGCGTGACCAGCACCTTTTTCGCCTATACCTGCTACGGCCAGGGCCTCAAACGCATCAGCCTGGTGCGCGCGGCGGTCACCTGCCATCTGGAGCCGGTGCTGAGCACCCTCTGGGTCTGGCTGTTCTGGCAGGAAAATTTCAGCCTCGGCGGCTGGCTCGGCAGCGGACTGGTGCTGGCCGCCGTCCTGCTGCTGACCACGGACAAAAGCCGTGATTGAGGAAGCGCCCATGTCTCCGTCCCCCCGCACAAGCGAATCCCTGGCCCGGCGCATCCGCATGGCCCGAGGCCTGGAACCGGCCGATCTCTGCGTGGAACACGTGAATGTGGTGGATGTGTTCAGCCGCACCCTGCTGCGCGACATTTCCGTAACCGCGGGCGACGGGGTTTTTCTGGGCTTCGGTCCAAGCGGGCTTCCGGCCCGCCGCCGCATGGACGCGCGCGGGCGTTTCATGCTGCCCGGCCTGATGGACGCCCATCTGCACCTGGAATCCACCATGCTGACCCCGGCGGAATTCGCCCGTCTGGTCGTGCCGCACGGCACGGCCGCAGTGGTGGCCGATCCACATGAAATCGCCAATGTTCTGGGTCTGGCCGGCCTGCGTTATCTGTTGGAAAGCTCGCGGGACCTGCCCCTGGATCTGCGTCTGGCGCTGCCCTCCTGCGTGCCCTGCACGCCCTTTGAGGATTCCGGCGCGGTCCTGGCCGCCGCGGATCTGGCTCCGCTCATGGGGCACGAACGGGTCTGCGCCCTGGGGGAAATGATGAACTATCCCGGCCTGCTGGCCGGAGATCCCGCCGTGCTGGACAAAATCGTCCTGGCCCGCGCCTCGGGCAAGCGCCTGGACGGCCATGCCCCCGGCCTGCTCCAGGCGCGGCTGGACGCCTACTGCGGCACGGGCGTGGCCAGCGACCACGAATGCGAAAGCCCGGAGGAGGTCGTCCAGCGCCTGGCGCGCGGCATGTACGTTTTTGTGCGGCACGGCTCGGCGGCGCGCAATCTGCCCGCCCTGCTGCGCGCGGTGCATGTCAATAATGCCCACCGCTGCTGCTTCTGCACGGACGACAGCAGCCCGGCGGACCTGCTGGAACGCGGGCATATGGACGAAATCCTGCGCCTGGCCGTGGCCGAGGGCCTGGACCCGCTGCTGGCCGTGGGCATGGCCACGCTGAACGGCTGTGTGTTTTACGGCATGCGGGACCGGGGCGGCATTGCGCCGGGCTGGGCGGCGGACTTCTGTCTGGTGGACGATCTGCGTGGATTCCGGGTCCGCGAAGTGTTCAGGGCCGGACGCCAAGTGGCCCAGGAAGGACGTCTCTGCGTGGAACTTCCCGCCGCGCCGCCGTCTTCGGACGTGCTGGACACGATCCATATCGCGCCGCTGACACAGGAGGCCCTGCGCCTGCCCGTGCCCTCGGGCCGGGCGCGGGTCATGGGCCTGACCCCGCAATCGCTGATCACGCGCGCTCTGATCCTGCCCGTGGCGCTGGACAGGGGCTGTTTTGATCCGCAACAAAATCCCGGTCTGGCGAAAATCGCCGTGGTGGAGCGCCACAAGGCCACAGGCAAGGTCGGCGTGGGCATCCTGCACGGCTATCTGCGGCCGGACGCGGTGTTTGATGGGGCCATTGCCACCAGCATTGCCCATGATTCCCACAATATCGTGGTGGCGGGCGGCAATGACCGGGACATGCTGGCCGCCGTGGAAAGCCTGCGCGCCATGGGCGGCGGCATCTGCTGCCTGCAACGCGGGCGGACCCTGGCCGCCCTGCCCCTGCCCGTGGCCGGACTGATCAGCCCGGAGCCGGGCCGGGAAGTGGCCGCGCGCAAGGCCGCGCTGTTGGCGACCGCGCGACGGCACTTCGCGCTCAACCCGGACCTGGACCCGGTCATGGCCCTGAGCTTCATGGCCCTGCCGGTCATTCCGGAACTCAAGCTCACCGCGCGCGGCCTGTTCGACGTGCAAGGCTTTTCGTTTGTGCCGGTGGATGCCGAAAAAGCGTAGGACCAGGCCAGGCCTCTTGACGGAAACAGCCGGTCTGGGCTAAAAGATTTGCTCACGTTGTCACGGCATCGCGCTTTTCAGGGCGCGCCGGAAACGCGTGTTCCTGCCGGGATGGTGGAATTGGTAGACGCAGCGGACTCAAAATCCGCCGACCGCAAGGTCTTGCGAGTTCAAGTCTCGCTCCCGGTACCAAGCAAATTCAGGCGGTTACGGAAACGTAGCCGCCTTTTTTGTGCCACCACTGCATCACCCGCACCACTGTCGCCAAATGCAACCAAGTCCAGAAAGGACGGATTGTTAAGGCACGCTCGGTATCGGCAAATCCTCACCTCCGAAAAATAAGTATGTCCCCAAGGTCTTGCCTCTCATGGGCAGGGACGCTGCGTTTCTGCCGTCCGCCGTCTTGTCGCGCGGCATGGCGGGAAAATCCGCCTGAACCAAGCCGTCCCGCGATCAGCTCCGAACCGCGCGGGACGCGCATTTCCGGCCCAAGCAAAATTTTGTGAAAAAAAACATTGAATTTTATCGGCCACGTCAAGTAAGTTTTACCCAAGCGGATAACGCCGGATAACGGGTGCATCGAGGACGGCATGGGGGCATGCCCATCGCCGTGCCCGGACGGAAGGTGCCGGACGCCGCCGATTTGGCGGCTGCAGCGGCACGGTTGTGTCATGACGCACGTCCGCCGGGCGACGTAAAGCGCCGCTGACGGCCAGCGCGGGATATGTACGAGAACAGATAAGGATTCCAAACCAACAGGAGGATCTCTGATGAAACGCATTATTGCGCTCTTTGTGGCATTCGGCCTCATCTGCGGCATGGCGCTGGGCATGGCGCCGTCGGCCGATGCCAAAACCGTGATCAAAATCGCGGGCATGAAGCCGGAAGGCGAGCCGGAAACCATCGGCATGCATCAGTTCGGCAAATATCTGGCGGAACTTTCCAACGGCAAATATGAAGTACAGGTCTTCCCCAACAGCCAGCTCGGCAAGGAAGACGCCTACATCGCCGCCACCCGTAAGGGTATTATTCAGATGTGCGCCACCGGCACGCAGACCTCGGCGCTGCATCCGGCCATGGCCATGCTGGAAACGCCCATGCTCTACGACGATCTGGACCATGCCCGCCGTGCCATGGAAGGCAAGACCTTTGAGCTGATCAACCAGGGCTTCACCGAAAAGTCCGGCCTGCGCACCCTCAACGCCTTTCCCCTTGGTTTCCGCCATTTTTACACCAAAAAGCCGGTGAAAACCATCGCCGACCTCAAGGGCCTGCGCATGCGCGTGCCCAACATCCCCCTGTACACCAATTTCGCCAAGGAATGCGGCATCAGCGGCCAGCCCATGCCCTTTGCCGAAGTGCCCGGCGCGCTTGACCAGGGCGTCATCGACGGCGGCGACAGCCCGCTGGCCGACATCGTGAGCCTGAAGATGTATGAGATCACCCCTGAAATCACCCTCACCGGCCATATCCTGGTGATCCATTCCTTGTACATCAACGAAAAATTCTACAAGTCCCTGCCCGAACAGGACCGCAAGTGGGTTGACGAAGCCGCCAAGCGCTCCGCCGACGACATCTGGAAGATGGTGGCCGCGGGCGACGAAAAAGCCAAGCAGACCATCATCGCCGCCAATGGCCACATCACCACGCCCAGCAAGGAATTCCACGACTACATGGCGGAAGCCGGCAAGCGCAGCTGGAAGCTCTTTTACGACACGGTGCCCAATGCCCAGGAAATCCTGGACAGCGCCGCCAGCTATCGCCAGGCCAAGTAACAAGATCAGCACGATGTAACGCGGGCCGGGGGCGTAAGGCTTCCGGCCCGTCGCGCAACGCGCTCGGCGGGAAGACCCCGCAGCACTAAAGGGTGTCGTCATGAGATGGATTTTCGTGTTATATCAGGGAGAAAGAGCCTTTTATGAAGGAAGTGTACTCTGCTGGTACTCGACCGGAATAAAAGGCGAATTTCAACGCGGAGATAACCGAAAAGACGCTCGTGACGACAGCCTCTAAAATTTTCCGCACAAGTCCATATTCCGTCAGGGCATTGTTCCCGCAGAGGTCAGTATGCACGACGAGACACAGCAAAACCTTCCATCGGCGTCCGCTCCGGACGCCGACAAGCCGTGTGATCCGCATGCGGATCACGGCAAAGCGCAGTCCGAATCCCTCGGCCGGCTGCTTTTTGAGATTTTTTGCGCCGTCATCTTCCTCGGCATGATCGGTCTGGTCTTTTACAACGCTTTTCTGCGCTACGTCTTTTCCTCCAGCTATCCCCCCAGCGAGGAATGGGCGCGCTTTCTCTTCATCTACATCACGTTCTTCGGGGCCATTGAGGCTTTTTACCACAAAAAGCACATTGCCGTGGACATGTTCGTGGACCTGCTGCACGGCGCACCCCGCAAATACGTGGACATCGCCGCCACGCTCCTGGGCATGGTCGCCATGGGCCTTCTGCTCTACGGCGGCGTGATCAACGTGCTCCAGACCGTGGACACCTATTCCGTGGCCACCAATGTGAACATGGCCCTGATCAACGGCACATTGCCCATCATGGCCTTCGCGGCCCTGATCATGCAGGTGCGCGACCTCGTGGCTCTCATCCGTCGTCCGGCATCCTCTTTCACCAAGGCATAGGGGGAGAACGTGGAACTTTTCATCTTTCTCGGCACCCTGTTCTTCTTCCTGGCCTTCGGCATTCCCATCTGTCTGGTGCTGGTGCTCTGCGCCATGGTGCTCATGTGGCACTCCGGCATGTGGGACGCCATGATCATTCCCGGCAGCATGCTGGACGGGGCCAACAACTACCCGCTGATGGCCATCCCCTTCTTTGTCTTTGCCGGTGAAATCATGGCCGCGGGCGGACTTTCCAAACGCGTGGTGCAACTGGCCCAGCTGATGATCGGCCGGGTGCGCGGCGGCCTGGGCTATGCGGCTGTGGTGGCCAGCATCATTTTCGCGGGTCTCATGGGCAGTTCCGTGGGCGAGGCCGCCGCTCTGGGCGGTCTTTTGCTGCCCATGATGAAGGAAGTGGGCTACAAGCCGGGACGCGCCGGGGCCGTTATCGCCTCCGGAGCCATTCTGGGCCCCATCATTCCCCCCAGCACCAACTTCATCCTGCTCGGCGCCACCATCAGCGGCCTTTCCATCACCAAACTGTTCATGATCGGCCTGGTCCCGGGCATTTTAATCGGTCTCGCGCTGATGGTGGTCTGGTTCTTTGTGGTGCGCAAGGACGGCTACAACGAAACCATCACCTTCACCCGTGAGGAAAAGTGGAAGATCCTGATCGACTCCACGCCCGCCTTCCTCATGCCCGTGCTCCTGCTGGGCGGCATCCGCTTCGGCGTTTTCACGCCCACCGAAGGCGGCGCCTTCGCGGCCATTTACGCCATTGTGGTCTGCGTGCTTTACTACCGCGAGCTTTCCTTCCGCGAACTGCTGCGCGTCAGCGCGCGGGCGGCCACAACCACTTCGGTGGTCATGCTCATCGTGGCCACGGCCACGGCCGTGGGTTGGTTCATCACCATCGCCCAGATTCCCAATCAGATGACGGCGCTCTTTTCGCCGCTCATCGACAGCCCCGTTCTGCTGCTGTTGTGCATCAATGTCTTTCTTTTCCTCATCGGCATGGTCATGGACCTTACGCCCAACATCCTGATCTTCGCGCCGGTGTTCTATCCGCTCATCACCCAGGCCGGTATCGACCCCTACTATTTTGGTCTGCTTTTCATCCTGAACCTGGGCATCGGCGTGATCACGCCGCCCGTGGGCACAGTGCTTTATGTGGTGTGCGGCATCGGCAACATCAAGATCACCCAGCTGATCCGCAACCTGGTCCCCTTCATTCTGGTGGAAGTGGTCATGCTCTTCCTGCTGCTCTTCTTCCCCAAACTCTCGCTCATTCCGCTCGACTGGCTCATGGGCGGGAAATAAGCCGCCGCGAGCTCGCACAGAAAAGCCGCCCCTGCACAGGGGCGGCTTTCAATTTTTCAAGCGGCTTCCGAGCGGTGGACATTCAACGCCAATCCTTCTCGGCCTGCCCGAGATCCTCCAGCACCAGAGTGGGCTGACGCTCCTCCTTTGCCAAGTCTTCGCGCGTGGCCTCGCCGCTGAGCACCAGAATGAAATCAATGCCCGCGTTTTCGGCCAGTTTCTTGTCCGTGCTCAGGCGGTCGCCCACCATAACCATTTCCTCTTTGGCGTAGCGCCGCAGCAGAGGGGCCAGCACGGTCGGGTCGGGTTTGCCGAAAATATGCTGCGGGCGGCGGCCCGTGGCCGTGGCGTAGAGTTCAATCATGCTGCCCACATCAGGCAACGGCCCCTCCGGAGAGGGACAGACCAGATCCGGATGGGTAGCCAGAAACAGGGTTTCAGGTTTTTGCAACAACAAGGCTGAACGGGCCAGCTTGTGGTAGGTCAGCTCCGTGTCATAGGCCAGAATCACGGCCTGCGCGTCCTCTTCCACCTGTTGAAGTTCGGGCATACGTTGACGCAGATCCTGTTGAAAATCTGTGTTGCCCACAGGATAGGCCCGGCTGATGCCGCGCGCCCGTAAAAAATCCACCAGGGGCGTCACCGGTGAGAGCAACAATTCCCCGCGCGCCGGAATGCCCATGCCGTTGAGCTTGTCCACATAGGTCTGCGGCGATTTGGAGGTATTGTTGCTGAGAAAGAAAAAATCCAGATCTCGCCAGTGATTTTGAATAAAACCGACAGCGCCCTTGATGGGGATATGCCCAAGATAAACCGTGCCGTCCATGTCCAGGACGACACAGCGTTTCCGCGACCAGTCCATATGCTTCCTTTTTCCCAAGGAAATAGCCGCGTTCGGCCGTCTTGGCAAGAATAGAGGGGTTCCCTTCGGCGGACGCTTCCTCCGCTGACTGTCCATTGGGGCAATGCCCGACCCTTGACGAACAGCGGCAAAAGAATGAAAATTTTTATTTGGATTTGTTTATGTTGTACTGAAGCCATTGCCGGGAAGACAACGCCCGCTACGGACGCGGCCACGGCGAAATGGAAATATCAGGAGGCCCCATGCTGGAAACCACGGTTGTCGTCATCGGCGGCGGCGCTACCGGCATGGGCACGCTGCGCGATCTGTGCATGCGCGGCGTGCCCGCCATTCTGCTGGAACAGGGCGGCCTCGCCCACGGCACCAGCTCCCGTTTTCACGGCCTGCTCCACAGCGGGGGTCGTTACGCTGTCAATGACAACGAATCCGCGCGCGAGTGCATTGAAGAAAACATGATTGTGCGGCGTATCGGCAGACAGTGTGTGGAGGAAACCGAAGGCTTTTTCGCACTGACGCCCGGTGACGATCCGGCCTACGTGACTCCCTGGGCCGAGGCCTGCCACAAGGCGGGCATCGACGCGCAGGAGCTGGACGTGGCCGAAGCCCTGCGTCTGGAGCCCAATCTCGCGCCCGACATCCGGCGAGTCTTCCGTGTGCCTGATTCCTGTGTGGACGGCTTTCGCCTAGTACTGCACAACGCCATGTCCGCCAAGCGTTACGGCGGCCGGGTGCTGACCTATCACGAGGTCACGGCCATCCATCAGAACAACGGCACAGTCTGCGGCGTAACGGCTCTTGACCGCATCAGCGGCGAAATGGTGGAAATTTCCTGTCAGAGCGTGGTCAACGCCGCCGGTTCCTGGTCGGGCCGCATTGCCGGGCTGGCCGGTCTGGATGTGGCCGTTTCTCCGGACCGGGGCACGCTCATTGTCTTCAATCACCGCTTTACCTCGCGCGTGGTCAACCGCCTGCATCCCGGCGCGGACGGCGATATTTTCGTGCCCCACGGCTCCATCACCATTCTCGGCACCACATCCACGCCCACGGACCGGCCCGACGACACCACGCCCACCTATGGAGAAGTGCTGCGCCTGCTGGATCTGGGCGAACCGCTTTTCCCGGCGGTACGCCAATACCGCATCCTGCGGGCCTTCGCGGGCACGCGGCCTCTGTACACGCCGGGCAATGCGGCGGGGCGCAAGGCCAGCCGCAATTTCCATGTGGTGGACCACGCGGAGCAGGGTCTGGAGGGCATGGTATCCATCTTCGGCGGCAAGCTGACCACCTACCGGCTCATGGCCGAACGCGTCAGCGACAACGTCTGCGCCAGACTCGGCGTGCATGCGCCCTGTCGCACGGCGGATGAAGCGCTGGTGCCCGATCCCGATAAAGCCGTGCTGCGCCGCGCGGCCCGCTATTTCCCCATGCGGGGGCTCACCCTCATGGCGGACCGGCTCGGCGACGATCTGCCCGCCGTGCTGCAACAGGCTGAACTGGCCGGACTGGCGGAAAAGCAGGCCGAACAGGAACATGCCGGTGGGGGTGACGGCAACCCCCTGCTCTGCGAGTGCGAAATGGTCAGCCTGGCTGAAATCGAATGCGTGGCGCGCGATCCCTCCACCCACTCCCTGTCCGACATCCGGCTGCGCACGCGCCTGGGCATGGGCACCTGCCAGGGCACTTTCTGCTCCCTGCGGACCATCGGCGCATTGGTGGAGCACGGTGTGCCTCTGGAGCTTTCGCCCACGGACAATGTGCGGCGTTTTCTACAGGAGCGCTGGCGGGGCCTGCGTCCGGCCCTCTGGGGCACGCAGGCGCGCGAAATGGAACTGGGGCGGGCCGTGTACGCCGGAACCCTCAACCTCGACGGAGCCGCGGATGAGCAGGACAATTGACGTACTTGTGGCCGGTTCCGGCCTGGCCGGGCTTATGGCCGCGCTGACCGCCGCTCAGGATGGGCGCAGCGTGCGGCTGGTGACCGACGGCATGGGCTCGCTGGCTATCAGCGGCGGTTGCGTGGACCTGCTGGGCTACGCCGGGGGACGGCGGCTGGATGATCCCTGGAACGGCATGGATCTTCTGCCGCCGGAGCATCCCTACCGCCTGCTCGGTGCGGGCAATATCCGGACGGCCCTGGACATGCTGCGCCAATGCGCGGCGGAACAGGGCTGGCCCCTGCACACGGCCGTGTCGCCGCAGGGCGCTCCCTGCAACGCGCTGCTGCCCACCATCATGGGCACGCTCAAGCCGAGTTATCTTTTGCCCGCCGGTCTGAACCCCACGGCCCTGACCAGGGCCAAGCGCATTCTGGTGGCGGGCGTGCGGGGCCTGCGCGACTGCCGTCCCGCGCTGATCGTCAGCCAGTTGCGCCGTTATAAGGACTGGGCGGACAAGGACTTTATCCAGATTTTGCTGCCCTCGCCCCTGGGCGAAACCCATCGCAGCCTGAGCGCTCTGGACCTGGCCCGTCTGGTGGACAAGCCGCAGGGCCGGGACTGGTTGATCCGGGCCCTGCGGGAACACGCCGGACAGTGCGATGCCGTGTTGCTGCCGCCCATCTGCGGCAGCAGGGCCGATGCTTCGGTCTGGCATGAACTCAGCCAGGCCGTGGGCTGCCCGCTGGTGGAAATGCTTTCCATCCCGCCGGGGGTGGGCGGCCTGCGTCTGCGGGACGCGTTGCTGCGCGAACTACGCCGCCACGATTTTGAACTGGTGGAAAACGCCCGGCTGATCCGCGCCGAAACCAACGGGAAGCAATGCACGGCGCTGGTGGCTCTGGCAGCCGGGCAGGAACGCCGCCACAGAGCCCGGGCCTTTGTACTGGCCACGGGCGGCATCCTGGGCGGAGGCGTGGAACTCGCGCCGGGCAAGGTCCGTGAAAGTGTGTTCGGACTGGATATTCCCGTGCCGCCGGACGTCACAGAGTGGTCCGAACCGGAAATTTTCGGCAGCCATGTCTTTTCCCGTCTGGGCGTCCGGGTGGACGGCGAAATGCGTCCCCTGGACGAGGCCGGACAGACCCGCTGGGAGAATGTCTTTTTTGCCGGGCGCAGCCTCGGCGGTTATGATTTCGCAACCGAAAAAAGCGGCCACGGCGTCGCCCTGACCACCGGCTGGCAGGCGGGCCGCATGGCTGCCGCCATTGCCGGAAAATCCGGCGGACCGGCGTCCGGAGAGCGCATATGAGCGTACGCATCAATCCCGACAAATGCATCGCCTGCACCACCTGCGTGGTGCACTGCCCGGTGGCGGAGGCCACGCCCAAGTTCCTGGGCCCGCGCATGATCGGCCCGGCCTATGAACGTTTCCGCCTGCTGGGCCTGGCGGAAGATCCGTCTCTGCACTATTGCGCCAACTGCAAGAACTGCGACATTTCCTGCCCGCACGACGTGCCTGTGTCCAGCATCAACATGCTGGCCCGCGCCGAGCAGTGCAAACAGCAGAGCCCCGGCCTGCGCGACTGGGTGCTGGCCCACGGCGAACTTCAGGCGCGCTGGCTGCGGCTGATCCCGGCCGGGCTCAAAAACTTCGGCATGCTCAACCCCGTAACCCGCGCGTTGTTGGATGCCCTGGGCATCGACAAGCGCGCTCCCCTGCCCCGCTTTGCCGCTCAGACTTTCCGGCAGCAGATGCGCAATACCCGCCAGCCAGCCCAAACGCGCAAAGCGGTCTTTTTCCCGGGCTGCTACGTGGACGTGTACGATCCCCGTACCGGCCTGGATATGGTCTGGGCACTGAACAGGGCCGGGTATGAGGTCATTGTGCCGGACGATTTCGTCTGCTGCGGTCTGCCCATGATCGCCAACGGCTTCTGGCAGGACGCTCGCGCCAATGCGGACCGCAACCTTGCCGCGCTGGCCCGCTGGCGTGAACAGGGCATTCCGGTCATCACGGGCTGCCCCAGCTGCGCCCTGATGTTCCGGACCGACCTGCCGGAATTTTTCCCGGACCTGGCTGAAAAGCACGGCGCTACCCCGCTGGAGGACGCCCAGGAATTTCTGCTGGACTGCGCGGAACGCGGCGAATTGCAACTGGACGCCAAAACGGCAGGCGCCTGCCTGCCCGAACTGCGCGTCATCTACCACGCGCCCTGCCATTTGCGCGCCCAGGGCAACGGCCTGCCGGGTCTGGAGCTGCTGCGCCGCCTGCCGGGCGTCATGGTCCGGAATGCCGATGCCGGGTGCTGCGGCATCTCCGGCAGTTATGGTTTCAAAAAAGAAAAATACGACATCGGCCAGGAGATCGGCGCGGCTCTTTTCAAAGCCGTGCGCGAAAGCGGGGCCCATATCGCCGCTTCCGAATGCGGCACCTGCCGCGTGCAGATTCTGCACGGCAGCGGCCTGCCCTGTCTGCACCCCGTGAGCATCGTCCGCCAGCGTCTGGAGGCCCTGCGCCCCGCGTAACACGCTGCAAGCGGCAATGTTAACCGGATCAAAAGACGGCCCGTCCCCTCAATCTTGGAGGGTGCGGGCCGTCTCTGCCTTTCGGAGCAGAACTTTCCGAAAAACCACAGCCGTTACGGCGGCTGCATATATGGTCGCCGATCTTGCCGGAACCGCAGACAAAATGAAAAGAGTCCGGATATCATATCCGGACTCTCGAACATTTTGTGGTGCGCCCGAAGAGATTCGAACTCCTGACCTACAGGTTCGTAGCCTGTTGCTCTATCCAGCTGAGCTACGAGCGCGTAACAAAGGAAACTATACTAAGCGGCATGCTTCGTCAAGAATTTTTTGTAACTATTTTTGCTTGCATGCCGGATAAATTTTCAAATCTATTACCGCCTTGGCGGCATCCACATAAACCATGCCCTGCCGAAAGTCCGAAGACAAACGGCAAAAGACATTACACCGTTTTATTCAGCTTCAATGCCGTTAACGGCGCGGGCCAGACGCGAGATCTTACGCGCGGCCTTTTTCCAATGCAGAGCACCCTTTCCGGCGGCCTTGGCCAACACGGAAGTGGCGAGAGTCAGGGCGTTGTCGGCCAAGCTCTTGTCCTTGCCCTGAATGGCGGCGCGCACGTCCTTGATGGCGCTTTTCACGCGGGTACGGGCGGCACGGTTGCGGGCGGCCCTGTTGAGGCTCTGTTTGTGACGTTTGATGGCTGACTTATGGTTGGCCACGGTATTCCTCCACTATGTTGGGCTTGCCCGCGCAAGCCATGATCCCGGATCAGCGGCACTGCCGCCGGATGACAGCAACAGAGATGTTGTGAATCAGCGTTATTAGCGCAAGCCTCGCTGCCTGTCAAGCAATTTTGCCGTCGCCGGCGCCATTTACAACTGCAAGGCCGCGAAATCGGCCAGCCGGGCGAAGCGCGATCCCAAGGCCTGGAGCATGGCCAGGCGGTTGCGGCGCAAGGCCGCGTCTTCGCACATGACCATCACGCCGTCAAAAAAGGCGTCCACAGCCGGGCGCACCTCTCTGAGGGTCGCCAGAGCCGCGCCGTGATCGCCGGAAGCCCGGAATGCGTCCAGACGGGGCAGCAAGGTTTCCAGGGTCTCGGCCAGAGCCTTTTCCGGCGCTTCGCGCAACAGGGCCGCATCCCAATGCTCGGGCAGCGTTTCTGCGGCGGCCTGCTTACGCACGATATTGGCCACCCGCTTAAAGGTCTGCACGGCCTCGGCATAGCCCGGTTCCCGGCTGAAGGCCGCCAGCGCCGCCAGGCGCGCGCCGCTGTCGGGCACCTGGGCCGCGCCAGCGTTCAACGCCGCGTCCACCAGCAGGGTATCCTGGCCCCGGCTCAGGAAATAATTGCGCAGCCTGGCCGCGAAGAATTCCATGAGTTTGTCCAGAGCCTCGTCCGGCGGCAACTTCCACTGCCGTGTGCCGTAGAGTTCCCGCGCCTTGGCGAAGAGCTCGCGCACGTCAAGGTCAAGGCCGAAGTCCAGCAGAATACGGATGATGCCCAGCGCGCAACGCCGCAGACCATTGGGGTCCGCCGCGCCGCTGGGGACCATGCTCAGGCCGAAGCAGCCCACAAGGGTATCGGCCTTGTCCGCCAGGGAGAGCAGCGCGCCCACAGGGCTTTTCGGCAGAGGCGAATCCGGACCGGCGGGCAGATACTGCTCTTTCAGAGCGTCGGCCACAGCCTGGGCTTCGCCCTTCTGCCCGGCATAAATGCCGCCCATGATGCCCTGAAGCGTATCGAATTCGCCAACCAGACCGGTAACCAGGTCCGCTTTGGACAGCCGTCCGGCCCGCGCGGCTTCCGCCGTCAGGTCCGCGCCCAGCCGAGGGGCGCAGCGTTCGGCCAGCCAACGGCAGAGGGCCTCCAGGCGGCGGGTTTTGTCGCCCATGCTGCCCAACGCGCCGATAAAGATGACATGGTCCAGCTTTTCCAGCCAGAGGTCGAAGTTTTCCCGCAGATCCGCGCGCCAGAAAAAGCGGGCATCGTCCAGACGGGCGCGCAGCACGCGCTCCCAGCCGTGTTTGACCACTTCCATGTCTTCGGGGCTCAGATTGAGCACAGTGAGAAAATGCGGCATGAGCTTGCCGTCCGGCCCCTCAATGCCGAAGCTCTTCTGATGGCTTTCCATACTGGTCAGCAGCACCTCACGCGGCACTTCCAGGTAGGCGGGATCAAAATCCGCCAGCAGGGGCACGGGATGCTCGGCCAGACCCTGCACCTCGTCCAGCAGGCCGTCGTTCCAGAGGACCCTGCCCCCGGCCCGCGCGGCCTGGGCGTTGCCGCCTTCCACGATGACGGCACGGCGCCGGTCCGGATCAAGAGTCACGGCGCAGGAATCAGCCGCAATTTCCAGATAGGCGTCGGCATGGGCCACGCTGAAGGGGCCGGAACCGTGCACGCGGTGGCCGCAGGTTTCGCGGCCCGAAGCCACGGGCCCGAGGTCGAAGGGCACCACTTCCTCGTCCAGCAGGGCCAGAATCCAGCGGATAGGCCGGGCATAGGCCAGGGTATATGCGCCCCAGCGCATGCGCTTGGCGAACGGCAGGGACGTGATCACGGCAGGGCAGATCCCGGCCAGCAGATCTTTGGCCGCCGCGCCGCCGGTGCGCTTGCGCACGGCCACATATTCGCCTTTTTCCGTTTCCAGGCGAAAGACGTCCGCCACACTTAGGCCGTGGGTACGGGCGAAACCCTCCAGGGCCTTGGTGGGCGCGCCGTCAGGCCCGTAGGCCACGCGCGCCGGAGGTCCGGAAATCACTTCTTCCTTTTCCCGCTGCACGGGATTGAGATCCTCCACCAGCGCCACTGCCCGGCGCGGCGTACTCATGACGCGCACCGCGCCATATTCCAGACCGGCCTCGTCCAGGGCGGCGCTGAAGCGGGCCCGGAGTTCCGCCTCTTCCGGGGCCAGAAAACGGGAAGGCAATTCCTCGCTGCCGATTTCAAGCACAAAGGTCGCCATGCCTTACCTCGCATCCTTGTTGTCGAGCATGGGATAGCCCAGTTCCTCGCGCTGCGCCGCATACAGACGGGCCACGCCTGCGGCCAGAGCACGCACCCGGCCGATGTAGCCGGTGCGCTCCGTAATGGAAATGGCCCCGCGCGCGTCCAGAAGGTTGAACGTATGCGAGCATTTCAGGCAATAATCATAGGCGGGCCAGGGCAGCCCCAGTTCCAGCATGGCTTTGCACTCCCGCTCGAAGTCGCTGAACTGGCGCAACAGCATTTCCGCGTTGCTGGCTTCGAAGTTGTGCCTGGACTGCTCCACTTCGTTCTGATGATAGATATGGCCGTAGGTCACATCCTTGTTCCAGCGCAGGTCATAGACCGATTCCACGCCCTGCAGATACATGGTCAGGCGTTCCAAGCCGTAGGTCAGCTCCACGCTGATCGGCGAAAGGTCAATGCCGCCCACCTGCTGGAAGTAGGTGAACTGGCTCACTTCCATGCCGTTGAGCCAGACTTCCCAGCCCAGGCCCCAAGCGCCGAGGGTGGGCGACTCCCAGTCGTCCTCCACAAAACGGATGTCGTGGCGGCCCGGATTCAGGCCCAGCGCTTCCAGGCTTTGCAGATAGAGATCCTGCACATTGTCCGGCGAGGGCTTGAGAACCACCTGAAACTGGAAATAGCGCTGCAGGCGGTTGGGATTTTCGCCGTAGCGGCCGTCCGTGGGGCGACGCGAAGGCTCCACATAGGCCACCTTCCAGGGTTCGGGACCGAGAACCCGCAAAAACGTGCTCGGATTGAAGGTACCGGCCCCGCACTCCACGCCCGAAGGCTGCTCAATGACGCATCCCCGGCTTGCCCAGTAATTTTGCAGGGTAAGAATGACATCCTGAAAGTACATGCGCTGTCCTTTGTTGTGCCGCCACAAAAAACAAAAAGCTGAGGCAGCCCTGAAAAGATGGATTTTGTTCCCTGGCAAGGAAGAAGCCGTTCGCTGTCCAGGGAGAGTACTCTTCCGGTACAGACCTGGACAGCGAACGGCTTCTGACGCGGCCCAGGGGACAAAAGACGCTTTTCAGGGCTGCCTCACACGCGGCGGAAGTAGCCGCCTTCCCAGGCCAACCCCAGATGATACTGCACAAATCCGTCAATAGCCCTGGCACAGGCCCGGCGGTCCATGGACGGCAGATCCTCCACCGGCCAGGCAGAGGGAAATTCTTGCTGCACGCGGCGTAAAAGGTCAAGCCCCGCCATGGAAAGCTCCACGCCGTAGCGCGCGGCCAGGGCGGGTTCCCGCGCCCGGCAGGCGGCGCAACGCATCTGCCCCTCGTCCACCACAAACAGCGCCCTGTCGGTCAGGGGCGCGCCGCACGCGCCGCACTGGCCCAGATTGGGCGCAAAACCCAAGGCACCGGCCAGACGCAGACGGAAAAACAGCGGCAGTAAAGACGGCAGGCGGGGTTCTTCCTCCAGAACGCGACGCAGATCCTCCACCAGGGCGAAGGTTTCGTCCGCGCCTTCCTCATTGACGCCCAGTGCCTCCACAAAGCGCAGGCAGTTGGCGGCCAGCCCCATGCGCTGCCAGTTGCCGCGCAGGCACTGCGGCCCGGACAGCAGCACGGCCTCTTCCAGATTGAGAAAATTTTCCCTGCCCGAGGTTTTGACCCGGCATTGCAGGGTGTTCAGCACGTCCAGACAGCCGCAGAAACGCCGACGGCTGCGGCTGCCGCCGAAAGCGAACAATGTCAGCAGGCCGCGCCCGCGGCAGAGCAGTTTCAACCAGAGATCAGACTCGCGAAAATGCCCGATGCGCAGCACCACGGCCTGATCGGCCCACTCCATCACTGCCGGGCCGAGGGCGGGAAGGTCAGGGTCCGCACCTGGCCGGACTGGCCGGGCGCGGGCATGTCCTCCCCGTTGTAGCGGATGCGCACGCCGCCGGCATTGCCCAGCTTCAGTTCCAGACTTTTGGTGAAGGTCAGGGCAAAGGTGTCGCCCTTGCGCAGGGAGAACTGCCGGGTATCTGTATTATCGGCATTGGAATGGATCCAGCATTCTTCCGTGGCGGTGATGATGACCTTATGCTGTCCGGGGGACAGCGCGCCGTCCGCCGGCTGGGCGGGCTGGGTCGCGTTCTGCCCGAGCGCGGGCTGCGCCGGAGCGGCCGTTGTGGAACTCAACCCCCAGGCAGAGGCCGGGGCCGCATTCTGCGCGCTGCCGCCCGCGCCGCCGAAGGCCGGGGCTGGGGCGGATGAGGGCGTATTCACCCCGCCGGTGGACGCGGTAGACGCGGCGGAAGCCGGAGCCGCCACAGGCGCGGCCTCAGGAGACGGAGAAGCCGCCGGGGCAAAAGCCTCGGACTTGGCAGCCGGGGTTTGGGACGGGGTTTGAGCCGAATCCGCAGCCGGAGCGGAAGTCTCCCTGCCCGGCACACTTTCGGCGGAATCCGGCGTTTGCAACGGCGGCGAGGGCTGGGCCAGACGCCGCGTCTGACGGCTCAGAATTTCCAGAGCGCCCTGTTGCCAAGCCACATACGCGCCTCCGGCCACCAGGGCCAGCACAATAAGCACGCCCAGCCATTTCAGGCTTCGGCCGGGGGCCAGGGATTCCTCGGGCGTGTATACGGGCTGGGGTACGGCCGGGCTCGTGCCGCCCAAGGCGCAAACGGCTTCGTTCACTTCCTCGGCGGCCATGCCGAGATAGGATGAATATGAACGGATAAAGCCCTTGGCATATGCCAGATGGGGCAAAGACGAGGCGTCGCCTTCCTCCAGAGCGCGCAGAAGACGGGCCCCGATTTTCAGATGATTGGCCACATCTTCGATGCTCAGGCCGCGCTTTTCGCGTTCGGCGCGCAACGCCGCGCCCAGTTCCTCTAAAGTCATGTAAGCCTCGTGCATGGTCCGCCGCGCGGGGCGCGGCGGCTTACAGCCGGATGTCGATAACGGCTTTGTTCCGCAGCTGGCTGGTGTAGTCCTCAAAGCGCTCCATGGCTTTGGGCTGACGCAGGATGGCGTCGATCTGCGGAGTGGCCTGTTCCAGGGTAAGCTGTTTTTCCGCGTTGTCGCCGCCGGGCCGGAACAAATGGACCTGAGCCTTGCGGCCCTGCAGGTCGAAAATGTCGGTCACATCGCCGGGTTTCATTTTGATGAGCCGCCCTTCCCATTCCGGATTCAGGCGGTCCCATTCCACGGGCCCCATGTCGCCGCCCTTGTCTTTGTTGGGGGCGATGGAATACTTGGCCGCCGCCTCCTCAAAACTCAGCTTGCCGGATTTGATCTGGGCGGCGATGGATTTGGCATTGACGTTGGGCGCATAGACCAGCACGCCCATGTGCAGGCCGCCGCGATCATAGAGATTGTCTTTATGGGCTTCGTAATATGCCTTGATTTCGGCGGGGGTCACCACCACCTTGCGGCCCACTTCCATGCCCATGATTTTCTGGCGCAACAGAGATTTTTCGAAGTTCTGGCGGATTTCATCAATGGAGATCTTCTGCTGGGCGAGCTGGGCTTCAAACTGCTGCTTGGTCAGATTGCGGGCCTTCATCATCTTGGCGATCTCGTTGTCCACCTCGGAGGGGGAAACGCTGATCTTGAGACGCTTGGCTTCCTGCCCCAGCAGGATGTCCATGATCATCATGTCCAACACTTTGCGGAAGACCTTGTCCACTTCCTTGGCCTGCGCGGGGTTATTGGGATTGAGTCTGGCGCGCCCCAACTCCGGCAGGGCCGTTTTCTGCAGGTCGAACATGGTGATGACCTGACCGTTGACCACCGCCGCCACCTTATTGAGCTGAGCGGCCTGCACGCCGCAGACGCCGCAAAGCCAGATTGCCAACAGCAGAATAAACGTTTTCTTCACTGCGAGTCTCCCTTTGAAGCAAGGAAATTACCGAAAGCGACGCTGACGGCGCAACATCCGACCCCCAAAACACAGGCGGGCGTCTCTCCCACGCCGCCGACCACGGGCGGCACGCGGGCTTTGTCTAGAGATTTGCAAAATCGCTGTTATGGGCATCTGCCTACCGTAAAACGGCCTGAGATGCAACGCCCGGCGGCTCGGACGGAAATCAACGCCGCCCGGTACCGGCCGCGTCGTCCTGTCGCGGATTGCGCGCAATGTCCCGCTCCGACTTTCGACCACTTTTTTCTTCCTGCCCCGCCTGTCCGCCGGACACGGCATCCGGGCCCGGAGACGCGTCAACGGCATCGGTCCGGGCCTCTTCGTCATCATTCTCATCCGGCTGGGCCTGTCGGCCCGAGGCCGGGGTCAGCAGCTCTTCCTTGAGCAGAGGCGAAACCTTGATTACAGCCCTGGACAGACTGCCTTCCAGCCATTGCTCAAAGGCCGCGTTCTTTTTCCGCTCCAGCAGAATGTGTTCTATCAGCGGATAGGCGTCGGCCATGTCCAGGCTGTGGGCTTTCTGCCGTTCCACCAGCGCCACGGTCTGCCCCGCCCGGATGGACAGGTTCACCCCCGCCAGCACGTTGACCCC
>OKSB01000598.1_pt1 | contig 39450 bp, 40 predicted proteins | sample 1601171 | NCBI WGS metagenome assembly OKSB01 (sample SAMEA3541496, study PRJEB24748) | human gut metagenome | biome: human gut; feature: human-associated habitat; material: faeces | place: China | collected 2012 | reverse complement strand
GCACGCTATGTGCGTAAACGAAGTACGGAAGATCAATGGAATTATCGATTACGAGAACGCTGTTGATTTTCAGCAAGGCTAAGATGGTGCGTAACGAATACGAACCGCAAAATTTAAATATGAAAGGACTGAACTGATTTGTTTACACGAATAACAACAATCAAGACAACGAAGTGGAGAGTGATTTATGCAGAATATTCACAAAGAAATAGAGGAGAAACCAGATTCAAATCAGTACCGACGCCGACATGATTACTCGCACATCGAAACTGTGATTGATGGAGTAACTTACAAAATCTTATCCGTTAGTCCCAGAGCAGATGAAGGATACAAGCCACAAAAAGTGTCGGAACTGTTCGCTTATCTTATTAACGGCAGATAAAATTATCAAAAAATTTTCTGGACTTTCAAGCCGGATAGTGATATATTGTAGCTGTATCCTATTCGGTTTGAAAATTTACAGACTATGAAAGGATGGATAAATATGTCTGATTCGAATCAAAAAATTACTGCGTTATACTGCCGTTTATCACAGGAGGATATGAGGGACGGTGAGTCGGTCTCTATTGAAAATCAGAAACTCATCCTGCAAAAATATGCGAATGACCATGGTTTCTTAAACTGTAAATTCTATGTTGACGACGGATATTCCGGAGCAAATTTTAATCGTCCGGCATTCAAGGAAATGATGATTGAAGTGGAAAGCGGAAATGTTTCTGCGGTGATTGTAAAAGACCAGTCGAGACTTGGCAGAGAATATTTGCAGACGGGTATGCTTATGGAAGTTACCTTTCCGCAGTATGACGTCCGTTTTATCGCCGTAAACGACGGTGTAGACAGCGCCGACGGTACAAACGATTATGCGGGAATACGCAATTATTTCAACGATCTTTTTGCAAGGGATACAAGTAAAAAGATTAGAGCGGTTCAGCGTGCAAAGGGCGAGCGCGGTGAGCGTGTTGGATCGGTAATAGCATATGGATACATGAAGAATCCCGACGATCCTAAGCAGCTGATCCCAGATCCCGAAACAGCGCCGATAGTGAAAGGAATTTTTGAAATGTATGCAGACGGAATCGGAATAATGAAGATATGTGATAAATTGTGTGCACAGAAAGTTATGTCGCCAAGCGTTTACGCATTCAGAAAAACAGGACGCAGGACGGGAAGATTGAATCCGGATAAACCGTATCATTGGGATCAGAAGTCCGTTCGACTGATGCTTTCAAACAGAGTCTACTGCGGCGATACCGTGAATTTTAAAACCTATACCAAGTCCAACAAGCTGAAAAAACGTATTAAAAACGATGAGGAAAACGTTCTGATTTTTGAAAACACCCATGAACCTATCGTTGACAGAAAAACCTTTGATTTAGTACAAAAGCATTTTGACGGAAGAAAACGTCCCGATAGACAAGGAGAAATGGATAAATATGCAGGATACCTTTACTGCGGCGACTGCGGTAAGCGGTTGTATCTTCAGAGGGCAAAGACAAAGGCTGTTGAAAAAAACAGCTTCATATGCGGAGGCTACCAAAAGCGTACAACCGACTGCACCTGTCATCATATCAGAGAACAAGTTTTAGATCAAATCGTACTTGAAAATCTCAAAGCCGCCACAGCCTTCGCCCGAGATAATCCTGAGGAGTTTTACGCAATGGTTGCTAAGAACGGCGAGGTCGAGGCAAGGAGATTGTGTATAAATGCCGAGCGTGAGAAAGAGCAGATCACTGCAAGAATAAAACAGCTTGACAATATCATTAGCTGTCTGTATGAGGACAGGGTCACAGGGCGTATTACCCCGGAACGTTATGATATTCTTGCAAGCGGTTACGAACAGGAACAATCGCATCTTCGTCTTGAACTCGAATCTATATCGCACGAAATATCTGAAATGGATCTACGTGAGCAGTACATTCAGAAGTTTATAGCAAAAGCTAAGGAATACATTGAAATGCCTAAGCTTACTCCTGAACTGCTGAGAGTGTTTATACGCAGGATAGAGGTTTATGAAAAAACGGAAAAGTATTCAAGAACCTGCGGCAATACGATTGTGATCCATTACACATTTGAGACTGAAAGCCTTAAGCACATATAATACGAAACCCGTAAGGTATTGAGCTTACGGGTGATACATAAAATTTAATTCTTCGTTAAGGATAGTCCGAGCTTGCAGGCTCGGCGTTTTTTATTGATAAAAGCTGTGAAAAGGATATGTTTGCAAAGCTCAGAGCCAAGCTGAAAGCAGAGTACAAGGCGTACACAGATAAAGGCAAAGTTGCTGCCAAGCAAAGAAATTTGCAGGAATGTGTTACGGCTGTAATGAAAGATTTAAGGCAAACAGCTCGTACCCGTGAGCAGTCAATAAATACGGCGAAACTGCTGTATCAGCTTGCGGATAGTGCTGTCAGGTTATCTGTTGAAAAAACTCTGTATGAACCTGTGGCAGAACATATCGAATCTGAGGACATCGTTTGCGAACCTGAACCTTTTATGGAATTTGGTTGATGCGATACCCTCCGCCTCACAGCGCAATACCTTGAAGATAACAAACTAACTATCTTATTAAATACAAAAGATAGAATATTCTATGATTGGAAGTGAAAAATTGAATGAAAAACAAATGATTTTAATAGGCGTGCTTGCAGTGATTTTTGTTGCATTTTTAGTAGTTGTAAATCTGCTTGACAACAAGTCGCTTAACGGAATTAAGGCGAAAAAGGTCGGCAACGGACAGCACGGAACTGCAAGGTGGGCGACGAAATCCGAGATAAAGAGGGCCTTTATCCCTCTGCCATTCGAGCCTGAAAAATGGCGTAATGGCGAGAATTTACCGACTGTTCAAGGTACAGTGGTCGGGTGCAGAGGTTCAGGGAAGAAAACTGTTGCGCTTGTGGATGACGGAGATGTTCACACGCTTATGATAGGAGCTGCGGGCGTTGGCAAGACCGCCTTTTTTCTTTATCCAAATTTGGAACTCGCCTGTGCAAGCGGAATGTCCTTTATATCAACTGATACCAAAGGAGATGTGGCACGAAATTACGGTACTATCGCAAAAAAGTACTACGGCTACAATGTGTCGGTTTTGGATTTAAGAAATCCGACGCGCTCTGATGAAAACAATATCCTGCATCTGGTCAATAAATACATGGATTTGTATTTGGAAGATAAGAGCAATCTTTCAGCTAAAGCAAAGTCTGAAAAATACGCAAAGATAACTGCAAAAACCATAATCAATATCGGCGGCGGTGACAGCCACAGCTACGGTCAAAACGCATTTTTCTACGATGCGGCTGAGGGGCTGCTTGCCTCGGTTATCCTGCTTTTAGCAGAGTTCGGTGATAAAAACGAACGTCATATCGTATCTGTGTTCAAGCTGATACAGGACCTTTTGGCAAAGTATCAGCCGAATCCCAAAGCAAAGCCGAAGATGTATTTTTCAAAGCTAATGGACAAGCTCCCATCGGAGCATAAAGCTAAATGGCTTGCGGGAGCGGCGCTTAATTCATCGGATCAGTCTATGATGTCTGTAATGTCGACCGCCCTTTCAAGGCTTAACAGCTTTCTTGATACGGAAATGGAGCAAATGCTTTGTTTCGGAACGGCGATAGACGCCGAGAAGTTCTGCAATGAAAAGTCTGCTATCTTTATCGTTCTTCCCGAAGAAGATACAAGCAAGTACTTTATGGTCAGCCTGCTGATTCAGCAGTTATACCGTGAGATACTTGTGATAGCCGATGAAAACGGTGGCAAGCTTAAAAACAGAGTTATGTTTTATTGTGATGAGTTCGGAACATTTCCTAAGATCGACGGTGCTGAATCAATGTTCTCAGCAGGACGTTCAAGAAAAATATCCATAGTGGCAATAATCCAGTCCTTTGCACAGCTTGAACAGAACTACGGCAAACAAGGCATGGAGATAATCACGGACAACACTCAGCTGACCGTTTTCGGCGGTTTCGCACCTAACAGTCAAAGTGCGGAAGTCCTTTCAAAATCTCTCGGCGAGCAGACAGTGTTAAGCGGTTCTGTATCGAACGGCAGAGATAAAAGTCAATCGCTCCAGATGATTGGCAGACCGTTGATGACTGTAGATGAATTAAAGTCCATGCCAAAAGGTCAATTTGTTGTTATGAAAACGGGAACGCATCCGATGATAAGCAAGCTTAAACTGTTCTTCAAATGGGGCATAAAATTTGAGGACGAGTACCGTTTGCCGGATAAGACTGCAAGGGCGGTTTCTTACAAGGAGTGTGGAGAACTTATCCGTGATGTGGAGATAAAATATCCGCAGAAGAAAAAAGTGATTTCTCCAACGGAATTTGAAATTGTCGAAGAAGATGAAGACTTTGAAGATGAACCGCCAAAAAAGAAAACTAATGTAAAAACGAACAGGAGTTGATGCATATTGATATTACCGAGAAGAATTTACGATTTAGGCTTGTCTCATAAGGCAGTATCGGTGTACTGCTATCTGTGCGGACGGGCAGACAAAAACGGAGAATGCTACCCCTCAGTGGGTCGAATTGCAGAGGATCTAAGCCTGTCAACTTGCACGGTGTTTCGGGCATTTAACGAATTAGAAAAGCGTGATTTATTAGAGCGGTTTCCACGTTATCATCCACAAGGCGGTCGGAGAAGTTCGCTGTATCGAATAAAGGGTGAGATAACTAAAACAAATCGTTCCAAGAAACGAGGTGGCAGCGTTGTTTGATTGGATAAGTGACGCCATAGACTGGATAGGCGACGGTATTTCGTCGCTTTGGGACAGTACGGTAGGCTCGGCGGTGGACGCAATTACCGACGAAATATGGGACATCATGTTTTCATGGTTGTTCAACCTCATTTACGGGGCGGTAGCTGATTTGTTTGAATTCATAAACGAAAGCACAAGCGATATTTTTGCCCTGTCGTGGGTGCAGTCGTTCATTGCATTGTTTCACAGTCTTGCATGGATGTTATTTGCCTGCGGAATGATAGTTGCGGTGTTCGATACGGCAATTGCATACGAATCGGGGCAGGCAAACATCAAAAACACCTGCATAAACGTTCTGAAAGGGTTTATGGCGGCGAGTCTGGTGACAGTTGTTCCTCAGCGTCTGTACTCGCTTTGCGTTGCTCTTCAAGGGACTTTCTCTTACGAGCTGTTAGGCGGTTTCATAGGGGCAACTTCATCAACTGTTGCAGGCACGGGACTTTCGGTCATAGTCGCTCTTGCCTCTGATGTATCGCTGTTCAGCCTGTTTTTCATAATTCTGTTCGGCTACTGCACGGTAAAAGTTGTGTTTGCAAACATCAAGCGAGGCGGAATAATGCTCTGTCAGATAGCTGTGGGAAGTCTGTATCTGTTCGGAGTTCCGAGGGGCTACACCGACGGCTTTTACAGCTGGTGCAAGCAGGTCATAGCTACTTGCCTGACGGCTTTTTTGCAGACAACGATCTTGTATATCGGACTTCTGACGTACACTCAGCACCCATTGCTTGCGGTGGGGATATGCCTGTCGGCTAACGAAGTGCCGAGGATAGCTCAGATGTACGGACTTGATACCAGTGTGAGAGTCAATATGATGTCTGTTAGCCATACGGTTTCTATGGGAGCTAAAGCGGTCGGTATGCTGAAACATAATGCATAAAACTTAAATTCATATTTTTATATTGCTTTCTATGATTTAATGTGGTACAATATGTTTGGATAGTAATAATTTCAATTTTTAGCATCAGCACACTGGGAATTCCAATAGATATTATTTCGTTAATGGTAAGTATATTGAGTTTATTTGATCTTGATTTTATCGGAGGCGGTAATATGGGATTTAAAGCATTTCTAAGGAAGGCGATAAGTGGCACTTGTGAGATGATTCTTGTGAATGTACCAAGTATGATGTTTTATTGAAATTATTATATATAAGTGCCATCAAGGGTTCGAATCCCTTGCATCTCACCAAGAACTCTGAAAGCAATTTCGGAGTTCTTTTTTTAGGAGGTCTGATAAAATGAAAACCTACATCTACCCCGAAAACCTAAAAGCTAACGTAAAGCTGTGGTTCTGGAACGTCCGTGACTTTATCATTATCTGCACAGGGCTGATCTTGTCGGTAGTAGTGCTTGTGAATCTTTGGAACATTATCCCCTTTGCAGTCACAGCCTGCTATGCTTTTGTGACTGTAAGAGCAGATGAAATGTCGATAATGGACTATATTTTTAACGCTGTGAAGTTTTTTCTGACTTCGCAGCAATTGTATTTATGGAGGAAAGATTAAATGACAAAGAACAAAAACAGCGTTCAGGACTTGATAGGTCTTGAACGCTTTACTCGTTTCGGTGTAAAGACCGACAAAGCCGAGCTTGCATTTTTCAGCGTAGAGCCGACCAATATTTCCGTGCTGTCTGCGGCTAACATCGACGTGAAGATACATCATCTTATGATGCTGTTAAGCACTATACCTGATCTCGAGATACTTGCTCTTGACTCCTGCGAATGTTTTGACTCAAACAAAATGTATGTGAAAAAGCGTTTGCAGACGGAGAAGAACGAGGCGGTGCGGAAACTCTTGCAGGCGGACTATGATTTCCTTGACGAGATCCAGCTTGAAATGTCCTCTGCAAGACAGTTTGTGTTCGCTTTAAGGTTCAAACGTGAAAAGGACGAGCAGATATTCAGTACGCTGAATCGTGTGGATAAGGCAATATCGGAGCACGGTTTTGCGGCTAGGAGAATGACTAAGCCTGAGATCAAGCGTATGCTGGCTTTGTACTTCGGGACAAGCATATCCGGAGATGATATCCCTGATATTGAGGGAGAGAATGAATTTGATCTGGAAAAACAGGAGGTGACTGTTAATGAGAATTAGAAAGCAAAAGAAAAAAGAACTGTCAGAAGAACAGCTTGAAGTCATCGATACAAAGGACTTTTTTGACCGCATTGCACCAGGCATTATACGCTTTTACACAGATCACTACATCTGTGGAAACTTCTACAAGTCCTGCTGGGCGTTGACGGAGTATCCGCCGAGTACGGAGGAAACGGCTATCCTCGCACACCTTGCCGACAGAAACGGCGTAACGCTAAGAATCTACAACCGCCTTGTGACGAGTATGAAACAGAGAAAAATCGTTCAGCAGGCAATGCGTAAGAACCATATGATGACCACCACTAATGATGTAAACGAGAGTATCAAGGCTCAGAACAACATCGACGATGTGGTTGAACTGCTTTCAGAACTTCGCCGAAACAAAGAACCGCTACTGCATACGGCTGTGTTTATTGAGTTGAAAGCAAGCTCTGAGGATAAGCTGAAAGAACTGCAGGCCGATGTTCAAATGGAGCTGACACGTTCCAAAATATCTGTTGACCGTTTGCTTTTACGTCAGAAAGAGGGGTTCTTGTCTGTTCATCCTGCGGGCAATAACGTATTCGCAAGTCAGTTTGAACGTGTTCTTCCTGCAAGCTCGGTGGCTGATCTTTATCCCCTCAACTATTCGGGCAAGACCGATGAGAACGGCTTTTATCTTGGAAGAGATAAGTACGGCACGAATATTCTTGTTGACTTTGATAAGCGTACCGAGGACAAGACAAATTCCAATATTCTTATCCTCGGCAACAGCGGTCAGGGCAAGTCCTACTTGATGAAACTTTTGCTGTGCAATCAGCGTGAGGCAGGCAAATCTATCCTTTGCTTAGACCCTGAACACGAATATGAGGAACTGTGCAACAATCTTGGCGGCACATACATTGATATGATGTCGGGCGAATTTATGATAAATCCGCTTGAACCTAAAGCGTGGTCGGAAAATTCTCGCTTTGGAAATCAAGAAAAGGAAACCAATGACAGCCCTGAAACATTCCGAAAAGTAACCCGTTTAAGTCAGCACATTAGCTATCTAAAAGACTTTTTCAGAGCCTACAAGGACTTCACCGACGCTGAAATTGACACAATTGAAATTATGCTTATGAAGTTGTACGCAAGATTCGGAATTGATGATTTTACCGATTTCAATACGCTGAACAGCGATGACTATCCCGTAATGTCAGACCTGTACGAGTTGATTGAAAAAGAATTCATGGCGTTTGATTACGAGAAAAAGCACCTATACACCGAAGAAATGCTGCAGAATATCTGTCTGGGACTACACTCCATGTGCAAGGGTGCGGAAAGCAAGTACTTCAATGGTCACTCCAACATCAAGGACTGCGAGTTTATCTGTTTCGGAGTGAAAGGTCTTATGGACACTAACAAAAGGCTTAAGGATACTCTGCTGTTTAACATTCTCAGCTATATGAGCAATCAACTGCTCGGCAGAGGAAATACAGTTGCGGCAGTAGACGAGCTGTATTTGTTCCTCACAAACATGACTGCGATAGAATATATCCGCAACGGCATGAAGCGTGTACGTAAAAGGGAGTCCTCGTTTATTCTGGCAAGTCAGAACATTGAGGACTTTCTGCTGCCTGAAATTAAGGAGTTTACCAAGCCGCTGTTCAGTATTCCGAGCCACCATTTTCTGTTTAACCCCGGCAATATCTCGCCGACTGCTTTTATTGATACTTTGCAGCTTGAAGAATCGGAGTACGGCTTGATAAAGTATCCCGAACGTGGCACTTGTCTTTACAGGTGCGGAAATGAGAGGTATTTGCTACAGGTTATTGCTCCGCAGTATAAGGCGGCGATGTTTGGAAACGGTGGTGGTCGGTAATGTCTGCAACAGTTGCGGCGGTTCTGAAAAAGATAGCCATATATATTCTTGGTGACGAGAAAAAACGAGGAAAGCTGTTTGTGTTGATCGGGAGTATCGCCGCAGGCTTTCTTGGACTGATGTGCCTGCCCGTAGCTGTGCTTTCGAGCATGGGCAGCATGGAAATCGAGCAGCCTGAAATTAACGCTGAAATGTTCAGCGATTCGGCTTTGTTTGAAAGCCTTGACAGCGAACAGCAGGCTCAGATAGAAAATCTGAAGAATCAGGGTCGGGCAATCGAGGACGCCATGAGGGGCGCAGGAGTTCGCTCTCAGACCATAAAAGCGCAGCTGATATATATGTCATACTTCGGTGACGTGCAAAATTTCAATGCGGAATCCTATGCCAACCTGTTTGCTGTTGCTCCGAATGACAGCGATTTGATAACTGCGATAAATTCAACTTACGGCTTGGAGATCGGCTATGACGAATTTATGAGAACCTACACTTGGGTGATGAATTCTACGATCAACGGGTATATGTTCAGCGATGAAAGCACAAAGAACTGCGCCGATCTTGCAGCTTGGGCGGAGAATGCGTATGTGTCCGGTTGGGGATTTAAGCAGGGTGCAATCGGAAATCGTGACGATGTTGACCGTATCAGATATGCAGATAATGCAGGGCTTATGCTTGGTTTTCTGAACTATGATCCCACGGAAAAGGTGTTCAGTTCCGATTACAATACGCTTGTTTTCACCGAGCAAGGCAGTCTTGATACCATGCCTGAGGTCGCAGGTATAGGACTGTTTGACGGAAGTCAGCACGGGATATATGTGGGTGACGGCGAGGTGATTTACTGTTCCGAATCAGTAGGATATGTGACAAAAGACCTTGTTTCAAACGGCGGTTGGACAAGCTGGTGTACCTATGAGGGCGTGGATTATCCGCAGGAAGTGCGGGATAAAATTGATGAAAACGGAGGTGACAGCGAATGAAAAAATCAGTTGCGATAACAATTAGTGATGAAAGATTAGCGGCTCTGGAAATGTATTTGGAGCAGAAAAATATTAAGCTTTCGGATGAAATCGACAAGTGCATTGACGGCTTGTATCAGAAAAACGTTCCGCAGAACGTCCGTGATTTTATTGACATGATGTCGGCAAAAAAGCCTGCAAGAAAGCCGAGAAACTTCTTGCCTGCCGAAACGAAAAAGCAGTCTGAGCAGTAATTCGCCACAGTTCGCACCACGTTGCCCCGTGTGGCGAGGTTCGGCGGTCGGTGGGGTAAGTTTACCATAGGAGGGGTTGAACGGCTTTGTGGGCATTTGTCGCAGAGTTTTAGAATGGCGGAAATCAGATGATTTTGGGTGGGTTTATGAGGGCAAAGCCAATAGGATTGGCTTAAATATTATATTGCAGGTTAAAGTTTGGTCGCTTGAAGCGACCAAACAGACACATCGTCGAGCAAAGCTCGCCGAATTTGCGGAGTTTTGAAAACTTTGACGTGCAGTCGCATAGAATGGAGGTTTTGCAAATTGCAGTCGGATAAAATTAAAAATACAGAAGAAAAAGCCGAAAAAACAGAGGTTTGCGAGGTCGCATCAGAGGATAAAAAGCAAAGATTTGGACTTAAGATTTTTCCCGAAACTTTGGAAATAGTGGACACTCTTTTTAAGCACGATAATTGTAAATCACGCTCGGAATTTATTGAAAAGGCTGTGCGTTTTTATTGCGGGTATCTTTTGAACAAGGAGCATACGGCAACGGAATTTATTGCCCCGCAGCTAACGGCAATGGCGGAAGGAATAGTCAAAGGCACGGAACAGAGGTTGTCCCGTGCCTTATTTAAAATTGCAGTTGAACTTGGTGCAGTTACTCATATGCTTGCGGCGGTACATGAGATTGATGATGATACGATGATTAAACTGAGGGCTATGTGTATAGATGAGGTTAAACGCATTAACGGTGTTATTAATTTTGAGAAGGCTGTGAGGTATCAACGGTTAGATTAAATCACATAAAAATGGGGGTGATATGTTATGACTTTATCTCAAATTATCGTAACAAGCCGCTACCTAAAAAGCGGTACACAGAAAAGTAAAAACAAGCGCAGAAACTACACAAAGTACATCGCAACCCGTGAAACAGTTGAAGTCCGTGACCAAAACATTATGGATAGAAATGATAACGCTACAAAGAATCAAGAACAGCTTTTAAACGATCTGCTTTCAGATTTTCCCGAAGCTAAAAAATATTTGGAATATGAGGACTACACTGTGAACCCTACTGTAGAAAACGCTTCGGAACTAATCAGTACGATCATTGAGCGTAACGCTGACGTCATTGGTAATCGTCAGAATTTTGTCGGTTACATGGCTATGCGTCCGGGAGTTCAGAAAAGAGGTTCTCATGGTCTTTTCAATGAAAAAGATGAACCGATAATTCTTGACAGGGTAGCTAACGAAATAGCAAATCACAAGGGTAACGTCTGGTCGCACGTCATTTCTCTGCGCAGAGAAGATGCAATTCGTTTGGGGTATGATAACTCTGAAGCATGGCGGCAGCTTGTTATGCGTCACATTTCAGATATTGCAAAAAATCAGAAAATTTCATTATGCAATTTAAAATGGTACGCCGCATTTCATGACACTACTCATCATCCGCATATTCATCTGCTTGTTTATTCCGAAAATACAAAGGAAGGATTCTTAACAAACGAGGGAATTAATAAGATTCGTTCAGCTTTTGCAAACGATATATTTAAGGACGATTTGCAGTCCATATATCAGGAGCAGACGTTAAGCCGTGACGAATTGAAAGCTGTATCAAAAACGGAGTTTAAAAGTATTGTCAGAAAAGTTCAGCAAGGCGGTTTTGAGAATCCGCAGCTTGAAAATTTTATCCGCAAACTATATTCTCAGTTACAGAATGTTAAAGGCAAAAAAGTCTATGGATATCTTCCTCAGGAGGTCAAAGAAACGGTCAACAGTATTTTTTCAGAACTTGCAAAAGACGATAATATCCGTCAGCTTTATGAAAAATGGTGCAGCTTGGAACGTTTGAAATACAAGAGCTATACGCAAAAGGAAAAAGAACTGCCTGCACTTACCGACAATAAAGTCTTTCAGCCAGTGCGGAATATGATAATCAGAACTGTACTGGATATGAATAGTCCTGTTGTTGATATTGAGATTGAAGAACCGGAACTGACAGAAAAAACTGATGATGACATAACAGATATTCCTCCGCTGATCGATGAATCGGAACAGTTAGAAAATGATAATGTGATATTTTCAGATAACGAGGAGCTGACAGCCGAAGATTTCATTTGGAGTGATGATAATGCAGTAACAGTTGATGTTGATGACAAACCCAAAAGCAAATATTATTTGAAATGGAGTATTTTCTACAAAGAAGCCTGCAAACTGATTTACAATAAGGAATCCAAGCTTGAAGATTTCAAAAAAGCGGAACAGCTCTTGCTCTCTGAATCAAAGTCAGGCAATGTTCTTGCTATTCACGATTTGGGAAAACTTTATTCCACGGAAAAGATTGGTGCAAAAGATGAAGAAAAGTCATTTGCATACTATAATGAGGCATTGCAGGGCTTTATGGAGATCGAGCCGGATTCGGACTATATGTTCCCATACGAACCTAAATTCAAGGGACAGGTCATGAAACCTGCGGATATGCGTTCTTACGTTTGGTATCGCATTGGTAAAATGCATTGCTATGGGTTAGGCACAGAACAGGATTATGAAAAAGCGTTTCAATGGTTTTTGAAGTCATCTCAGGAGGGCAACAAATTCGCACAATACAGTCTTGCTAACCTATACTATTATGGCAACGGCGTGGAGAAAGATTTGTCGCAGGCGTTTTTGTGGTATCAGAAATCTTCTTCGCAAGGACAGCCTTATGCTTCGTATGCGATTGCACAGATGTACAATAAGGGTGAATATGTATGTCAAAGTGAAGAAACCGCTCAAAGGTATTACAAGGATGCATTATCGGGTTTTCTTAAACTTGAAAGTAAGGATCAGGCTGATGATAACCTATATTACAAACTGGGCTCTATGTTTAAAAAGGGACTCGGAACTGACAGCGATATGGATAAGGCTATAGATTATTTCAAACGTTCCGCTGAGATGAATAACAAGAACGGTTTGTATGAGTACGGCAAGGCTATGCTTCTCGGTGAGCATATTGCTCAGAATAAACAAAAAGCTGTTAAATTGCTTGAAAAAGCAATTAAACTCGGAAATACCAATGCAAAACGTTTTCTTGCATTGGAATATATTTCGGGCGAATATTTTCCACAGGGTATTGAAAAAGGAATTGCTATGCTTACAGAATGTGCAGATGAGGGTGACAGTTTTGCTTGTTTTAAGTTGGGTCAGATTTATTTGAAAGGTGAAATTGTCACGCAGGATTTAGAAAGAGCAGAGAAATATTTGCTGCTTGCAGAGGATAACGAATTCACACAGTATGCTTTTGGGAAGTTGTATTTGCAGGAAGAAAAGTATGATATTCAAAGGGCGGTGGACTATTTTAAGCGGTCGTCTGATAAAAATATGTGGTCAAGCTATCAGCTCGGCAGGCTTTATCTTTTCGGAGCAGAAGGACTTCAAAAAGATACGGAAAAGGCTGTGGAGTGGCTTACAAAGTCCGCAAATGACGGAAATGAGTATGCACAGAATATGTTGAATCACATTGATGATTTTGAGAATGAAATGTTGGCTAATACGGTGTTTGGGTTGTTTGTAAATCTGTCACAGTGCATTGAAGATGATTATATAAACAGCTATAATCCTTTGAAAGTGCAGACAGATAAAAAACTTCGAAAATTAATCCAAAAGAAAAAACAAGAAATTGGCATAAAGGCAGAAGAATGTGCTTTACGGTACGATTATTAATAATAAAATGAAAATATTTTAACTCGGAGCAAATCCCCCTATAAAACTGCTTAATATCAGCTGCGACGTGGAAACCTTATCGTAGGAGATTTAGTTTCTTAGTGACTGACGTGTGGGATTTATTCCACTACTGAGTTACTGAATTTTCTCCGCCTAAAAGGCGGGGACATAGGTGAATAGGTTATAGGTTTACAGAAACTAAAATATCAAAAATCATATTGATTTTTCGCAGCTAACGTTATGGTTTATACAAACTATTGCGCTTAAAAACGCCTATTGTATCTTCTTTATAATATACAACATCATAAGCATCATTCAGATAATCAGAAACATCGAACTCATCGGTAGTATACCGCAAATCCAGCACATAATAATCGGCAGTTTGGTTTGTTCTTTCAAGTTCATAAACTTCATCACGCTGTGACAGATTAGGCAAAATAAATGTTGACGAAACCACTGAGGCATCTTCGGGAATAAGGCTTAGGGCATAGTCGATAGTTTGACGCTGTTCTGTTGCGTTTTCATAGGTTTCGAAATAGTTCGTGCGGTTGTAATACAATCCGAAAAAAATTATTACCGAACTGCAAGCTGAAATTAAGAGCCACTTTCTTCCGTCCTTTAAACAGGAATAGTTCAGAACTGCAAGATATATGAGCAAACTTCCGCTGCCAAAGCCGTACTGAAATCCAATATTATACTGCCATTGATAATTCGTCATCAAATTAATAAGTAAAAACGGTATCAAAAGTATCAGACGTTTTGGACATTTCGTTATCACGGGAAGGAATCCCAAGGGCAGCAGCATTTGCAGAATGAAAATCAGTTTCTCTTGAGTGAAACTTTGCTGTACAGCGTAAACGGGATTCTGAATAAGTGACTCTATCATTGTCATAAAACTATCTTCGCCGTCATACATATAGTTTGAATACCGTCCTGTCATTACGCCGTCACCGTATTTTTTTAGAAAATGGGTTACAACAATAAAATATATCACCGAAATTATCAGCAGGCTAAAATTACATTTGTAGTTTTTCTGAGTAAAAAGAAAGTATAGCGAAATCACCGCAACATAAACAGCAGCGTCCTCTTTCACAAGTAGAACTAAAACCGCAAAAACAAATGTGGGAATATTTTTCTTTTGTTCGGCAAAAAATATAAACCAAAGTATCAAAGGTGCAAGAAAATTGTTCTCGTGTATGTATGTAAAACAGCTGCCTGCAAAACAAGGATAAAGAATGTAACATACACAGAAAAGGATCGCCGACCAATTTGTCAGCTTGTGATTTTTGCAAATAAGCATAAGTGGAATTGCACCGCTTGCAACAACAAACGCTTGCAGAATCAGCAGAGTACAAGGTGACGGAACAAGTATATATATCGGCAGGAGAAGATAAAATATAGGCGAGAAATGCACTGCAAAATGGCTCAGCAGACCGTCACGTTCACAGGTTATAAGTGGCAACCCGATTTCTTTCATATAGTGAAACATCTGAGCGAAAAGCCCAAAATCAAAACAGCTTGTCCAGTAATTTTTGTAATACATACAGCAGATAATTCCCACAAAAGCAGAAAATCCGCCAATTAAAATCACACATACAATCCACACTGCCGACCGATGAATTTTTATATTTATAGCTTTAATATCGGTATGCAAAATCAACAAGGCTGCCGCTATACAGCAGCCTACAGAAAAAGAAAAATCAGAGTACTTTGTCGCAGCAAGAGTTCCGTAAACAAGTGCGGTCAATATCATTAAGACATTGATAAATTTTATGTTTTGAACTTTGCACAAAATCAGCCACAAAACCGCTACTGCACATATAAAAACGCTTAGCTTGATTTGTTCAAAATAATAAAAGTCCGTAAAGCTTATATCGCTGTTTGCAATATAGAATATCGAAATCAACAGCCAACTTAGCAGTAATTTGTAAAGCACATAGTGAATGCTATACTTTGGGATTTTCGTTCTGATTTTAAGTAAAAAATCTTTGGCTTTCGGTTTAATATTCCCAATTGTTTTATTAAAAGCAGTCATGGTAACCTCCTATGCATAACTACATTTGTAGTTATTAGATGTAAAATTCACTGTGTACGGCACTAGCTTCGCCATACACAGAGTAATGTTAATTTACCGAATTTATTACCGTAACGGTGGTTGTGGTGGTTTCATCTTCCTCCACAAGATAATCCGCAGGCATATCATATGTCACGGGTACAGTTGAGGTTGTGGGCAAATCATCATTCTGTTCCTTATCATTTAATTCGTTTGAGCCTACCAATGTTATGGTAGTTACGGCACTGTCATCCTCAACTGATTTGTCAGTAGATTTCCTTGTTGTAGTCGCATAATCAGAGTTTTTCTTTTTTTCTTCAATTTTTGAAGTTATATCTACGTTTTTATCTGCATTCTCTGAAATATTTTGTGGAATATCGACTCTGCTTTCTGAACTATCATTTGCAAAAACAACACGTGCTCCCGAAACGCAGGTAAGTACCGCTGTAAAAATGCACACTGTGACAAATCTTTTTCTCTTTTTCAATGATAAAATCATCTTCATACGAGATTTTAATCCTTGCTTGGGGCTGTAAAAGCTTGTTGCTACAACAGGCTTGATTACACGCTCACAGGTTGTTTCCTTTTGAACGGAAGCTGCTTTAAGGATAGACTTACAATATGTTTTTCTTGATTGAACACCTTCATTCTTGATTACGTCATAGTCGCAGGCAAGTTCGCATTCCTGTTCCACAGCATGGCTAACGGTAATCAGAAGCGGATTAAACCAATGCACTGCTCTGCAAAGGATAATCAAAATCTTAACCCACAAATCCTTATGCTTAAAATGGGTAAGTTCATGCTTAAAAATCAGTCTTAGTTCATCCTCTGCAAAGATTCTATTTGGCAAGAGTATAACAGGCGAAAGCAATCCGAACATCATAGGTGAGCCTATTTCACTGAGAATAATAACCTTGACAGATGCGGAAATTCCCATTTCTTTTGCGGTTAAGTTTGCAAGATTAATTTTGTTTTCGTCAGCCGACACAGAAAGCCTTTTTACGCTTTTATTGAAATAAATACACCTATACGTCATTACAGCAAGATAAACAAGCGCTCCACAAAGCCATATGCAGAAAATAATCCTCCAAAAATCAACGGCATAAGATGTCTTATTCTGATTTGCCGGTGTTTGTAAAACGTCAGTTACCGCTGTGTTCTGTATAGGTGCTTGAACGATAATTTCAGATTTACCTACCCAAGGTTTTATTGGCACAAGAAATCCAATCAAAATAATTATCCACGAATAATATCTCCACACAGGCGATTGACGACTTTTCAGCAATTTTAACAACAGCATATATACTGCTGTCACTGCCGACATTTCAAGTGAGCATATTCCTATGTTCATCATTAACTTCTCCAAAATATCACCCCCTACATTTTATTTATCCACGCTTTAAGCTCATCAACCTCATCCTGCGACAAGTTTTCATCGTTGTAGAGAGCTTTTACAAGTCCGCTAAGTTTTCCGCCGTTAAAACGCTTACGAAAGTTTTCAGCTTCAATCCAAATATATTCATCCTCAGAAACAACGGCGTAATAGTTACGTTCCTTACCGTTTTTATCTGATTTCAGAAATCCCTTTTTCTCCAGTCTGACAAGCATAGTAAGAACGGTCTGCTGTTTCCAGTCCTTGTCAGGTAGCAGAAACTTCAGCTTTTCAGTCAATATGGACGAGGTAATCGGATTGTCCGAATGCCAAATAGCTTTCATAATTTCAAATTCTGCATCGGGTAGTTTTTTTATTGACACTAGCTACGCCTCCATAAACTACATTTGTGTTTATTATACCATATCTACAGACTGTTTGTCAATAATGTTTCCTTGCAAATCATAAATTATCAAATCTTTACCGTCAAAAGTATATAAATTTTCACCGTCAGCAAGATCCGCAAAAATTTCTGTTTTATACAATTTCTTATCTTTTACGGTAACTGTGCCGTCTTCAGTGGAAAATGTGACCGACTTATCATCAGCATATATTATATATTGCGCTTGTAAATCAGATATAACATCTGTACTGTCAAGATTTGTTTTTCTTAGAAGATTATCCTTTGAGCAAGTGTAATAAATATAATTGTCTGTTACAAAATAAAATGATACTTGGTCTTCAATCAGAATATCAGACTTGTTATCTTGATAGATACAGAGCTGATTTTCTTTATTTAAATAGTAAATTTTATCAGATTTGCATACAGGCATATAGTATGGTGTGTCGGCAAGCAAGTCAGTTCGCTTTCCGTTATTATTCAAATCATAAGAAATTACACAATTACTTCCCTCAAAAAAAATCACGTTGTCATCATATTGAAATGATAGCGGTAATCCAAAAGTTTCAAAGTCATATAAAAAAGATGGTGGCAAGGGAATTATGTCATCTAAGTCTAACAAACCATCTGTATTAAGATTTTTTCCTACTGTAAGCATCGGTATTACTTCTTTGGTTTTTAACGAAATTGCTTGTATTTCATACGAGGTTTTTTCTTCATTCAAAAAAGAAATTGCAATAGCATATTCGTCGCATATACTTTGTATAATCTTATCTTCAAATGGCGTAGAATTTACATCAATGATTTTATTGGAAACTTTATCATAGACATAGTTACAAGAATCTCCTAACATCAGGTATGTTTCGTTTTCCGAAGCCGGAATCGTATTAGAGCAACCGGTAAAAATAAAAGCAGCAATAAGAGCGGTTCCGATACTTTTTATCATTCTTAAATTTATTCGTTTGTTAGAAAGAAAACACCATATTGCAAAAGTAATAACAGCAAAAACTATACATTGAACAAATATATTAAAAAAGCATTCTTTTGCAGTGATTTCAATAAAGCCGTACTCATTTCCGTATATATTATCTTCATTGATTATCTGAGTCCCCATATAAAAATACTTTGGATTTAAAAGGCTAATCGGCAACCACAATCTAGATCGCTGATACGTTTTTTCAAATAAGTAGACAGGTAAAATCACCATTGATATGGAAAAAGCATACACAGGAATTGATTTTTTTACAACTACTGAAAAAAGAACCACATATGCCGAGAAAATCGTAAAACCTAATGATGATATAAGTATTATTTGCAAACTACACTTATCAGCTGATAAGAAACGAGAAAAAGATTGATAGTTCTCTCCAATCTGAGTTATTAATGCATTTGCTGTTCCAAATTTGTAATTGTATACGGCATAAGAAATGCTTTCTGAAAATAGAGAAACAAAAAATGTTGTTAAAAATATAATGCATAGCTGAATTGTAGCAAGTCTTTTCTGTTGCAAACACGTTTTTATAAACGGTCTCATTTCACAGCGGTATTCATCAATTACTACAGTTGTCACCAAAATTAATATAAAGAAAATCAGAATCCAATCCACTTTAAAATTTTCTATATATGCCGTAGCTCCACTTATGAATTTCCCTTTGTAATTTTGAATCTCAATAGCAGGAGGATTATACAATAGACTGCAAATTAATCTCAGTATGATAACGAGAGCTGAATAAATCCATACTTTATTGGTGATAAATATTCGTTTCATTTCCAATTTGAATAGATTCATTTCGTCCTCCTTAAGTCAAAACAGTTCAATAACGTGCATATTGTAAAAATCAAAAAAACACCTATAATATTAGCAGTATAAGTAATTAGCGGAATATTACCGATTTTAATAAAATTGAATTCCTTAAAATGCTTCGACGGAAGAATCAAATTTATTGGATTAAAACAGTTTAGATAATTGCCGAGCAAATTAGTTCCAACTGTAGAGGCAACCATTAATAATGCCAATAATAGTATGCTTCCTATAAAAACATAATAAGTTTTATTTGCTATTTTAGACAATAATAAAACAATACTCCCCAAAGTACATAGGCATAACCATCTCATAAAAAAGCATAAAACTATTACGCTCAATACAGATGAAACAACGGGGCTGTTTTCATAACCCGAAATAGAGTAAATTGGCTGAGTATACCCATTGAATCTGTAACAGATGAAAAACATAAACAGATCACACAGAGAGAAACAAAGGTTTATGATGAAACTGTATATTACCATAGCTATACATTTAAAAGTACTTGTACAAATTCCTCCTGACTTACATGTTCTCAGCATTAAAGTCATTGAATTTTCCTTTTCTGTAGTATATGATGAACATACTCCTAGAAGCAATAATATAAGTAATAAAGAGGAAGAAAAATGATAATCAAATAAATCAGCAAAGCCATCATTATTATATAAGCCTGAAACTTTTCTGTTTTGATATTTTTTCTCAATTAACTGATTGACATTTATCAGATATTGATTATCTAATGAGTTTTGATACCGGATTGTATTTTCAACTATTTTTGAATTATATTCTTGAAAATCAGATATTTTCTTTATCCGTTCATTTAATTCTATCCACAGCTGTGCATCTCCGTAGGCATATCCGGAATAATAATCTTGAGGATTATAGTCTGTTGTATAATCTCCTTTTGAAATCATTGCTGTTGCTTGAGTGGCATTAATTGATATGTCCTCTATTTGTTTATCGGTTAGTTCTCCGCAGTACAATTTTGTCATATTATAACGACCTACACTAATATAATCACTTTTTCTAAACTGATAGTCGTTTCTGAAGATATTTATGCAATTTATAATCATAAAGACAACTATAGCTACAAAAACGAAAGGTTGAAAATATACTTTTTTGCATTCGCTTTTTAGTATAATGTATTTATTTTTCATCACAAATCCTCGGTTTATCACATAATTTCAAAAATATATCATCAAGTGTCGGTTCCACACTCCGTGCGGTTTTATCCGGCTCATTTTGGGAAACTATACGAATTGTGTAATAATTGTTCTTTTTTACCACAGAGCTAATCGGATAGTTTTTAAAGTAATAATTTAGTTTTGAATCATCATTAACATCTAATTCCCATACATTGTTTTCTATATCACTGCAAACATCGCTTACTGATCCTTTTGAACAAAGATGACCATTTGATAGAATTAAAACTTCATTTGCAGTAGATTGAATATCAGATACAATATGTGTGGCAATAATAATTATCCGATTATCGGTAATCTGTGATAATATATTGCGAAAACGCATACGTTCATTGGGATCAAGCCCTGCCGTTGGTTCATCTAAAATCAAAAGGGAAGGATCATTAAGCATTGAAATTGCAATTCCAAGCCTTTGTCGCATTCCCCCTGAATAAGCACCTACTTTTTTATGTTTGTGTTCAATCAAATTTACAAATGATAACAGCTCGTCAATTTTATCCAGATTGTTGACTCCTTTTAATGCAGCCATGTATTCCATCATTTCCTGACAAGTAAAATTCGGATAGAACTTTGGATACTGCGGTAAAAAACCTATGTTACGTACATAATCAATATCATTTGCAATATGTTTTTTTTCATCAAAATAAAATTCACCTTGGGTTGGCATATAAAGCCCCATTAATATATTTATGAGCGTTGTCTTACCCGCACCGTTTGGACCCAACAAACCATAAGTACCGTCATTTAATGTAAATGAAACATCGTCCAATGCAGTGAAATTTCCAAATTTCTTTGTTATGTGTGATAGCGTTAGAGTATGCATTTTTCCCTCCTAGAATTGACGCTTTTTCATTCCGTTTTCACTTATGAAATAAACTGTTTTAGTTTTCTCATTCAATATTATATTTCTTGAAGTTGCATCAACATCAAATTCACTTAATAACTCACTTGTTTTCAAGTCGTATATGCGTAACGTTCCCGGTGTGTCTGTAAGAGTTGATATATACAGTCCATTTTCGGATATTGTTGCATAATGACTTTCTTCGGCAGATTTACAATTGAAAGTTTTTACGTCAATTTCTGAATAAGAACTGTAATTAATAATCCCGTCTGCATTCTTATCCATATTAAAATCTTGAATTTCAATAAAATAATTGAGTTGTGGTGAAAGATTAGCTGATAGATAATATCCGCCATTTATCGTATAAAATGATGTTTCTCCGCTATTTTCATTTATAACTCCCATACAAGAAGAAAAATTCTGAGGATTGTTTTGAACAAGAACACTACCCTCAAAACTAATTACGTTATCCTTATATAAATAAATATTTGTTATTCCCTGAATGGTGTTAAGCTTTTCACTCATAGTATACTTTTTCACGAGTTTCTTATCTGTTAATTCAGTATTGTCCGTATATAGATATGTATTTCCGCTTTCGTCACTATAACTATATACGATCCGTTTTCCGTCATAAGCTACCGAATATACTCCACAATCATGCTGGGGCGGAATAATATTTGACATAAGGTTACACTGCCTATCGTAAATATTTATATACGATCCGTTTAAACCTATAACTGCAAATCCTGATTCAATAGCTTGGACTGTATCACCACCGGGTATATCTACTACGTTTGACGCATAGTCGCCATTAATAATATTGTATGTAGTACCTTCATTTCCATTTGTGAGCAAAATAAAATCATCGCCAATGTCGATTATGTTTGAAACATTATTAATCGGAACGTCCTTGGAATAATCATTATCAGCTTTACTTTCATTTAAATTCTCTTTTATGTTCTCTTTGGCAGAAGATTCATCTGTGTTCTGTTCATCTTCTATACTTAAAAGTCTGGATGTTGTTTTAATAGTGAAAAGAGTGCTATCTTCAATTGGAATTGCTATTGCATATACACAATGCAACCCTTTTTTATCTGAAAGATCAATCGTTACATTACGAGATTGCATTGTGTCTCTGTTTATTTCTACATCAGAATAATATTTCCCGTCAAAAGCAGGCTGTAAAACATGATCAAGATAAACACCAACACGATAACGCCCACTTTTTCCATATGCGTCTAATGTCAGATTGATTTTATCATCAGATGTAGAAAAATAACTGTCTAATCTTTCATTTTGATATAAATCAAAATAAGAATTATTGTCTAAATAGCTTTGCGATGTAGGGTTTCCTTGTTCGTCAAAAACAATATTATCTTCAATTATTTCGTTTGTTAAATCTTGTGATTTCCACGAACTTGAATTATCAACACTTGATTGATCACTCTTTGTACAGCTTTTTTTGATGTCCATTTTGAAAGGCATGATTCCGTTAATTTCATGATTAGGATAAAAATTCACGTATGATGTATCAGGCAACATATAACTCATATTCATCATTCGCTCTAAACTTACAAAAACAGTTTCACCAATTTCGCAATTCTGAGGTTTAAAAATAATTTGGGTTGTAACAGTTTCTTCTGCGGGAATTGTAATAGTGTGATAAACTGATTCTGTACTTTCCGTGTCCGTATGGTACATATTTTGCATACCATTAACATACAAAAGAAAGGTTTCGTCAAATTGGTCTCCTTCGTTACTTATCTGTACCGTCAAAGTGATTTCCTCGCCATTATATGTATAACTGTTTTTCAAATCAGTTATCTCCATGCCAGAACCATATGAAAATAACTGTTCATTATTTTCGGCAATAGATTCCGATTTATCAATTATTGATTTCTTTTTTTCATAATTAGCGGTTTCACTAAAATAATAAAACATAAATAAGAATGCAAAAATCAAAATGATTAATACTGATATTAACATCACTTTCTTTTTATTCATGTTCACTACCTCCTACAATTGTAGTAGAAAAGAGCAAAAGGGGACCTACACATAGGCGCAAACACCCTATTGCAAGTCCCCAATTGCCTAAACTGCTCGATTTACCATAATAGTGAAACTACTATATGGTAATCCTTGTTTACCAGTTGTTTGTGCCGGTGTACTCTGCATAAGATCCGGAAGAATATCTTACTTCAACTGTACCATACAGAGTGATTGCTTTTGAGTAATTCCACGTTTTGGTTGCCTCAACTCCATACGCAGATGCCTTAGATTTACTAATATTTGCAACCGTTGATCCATCTGAGTACTTTACCGCTTGTCCTTTTGCAATAAGCGTCGTCGATGATGCCGCTGGACCTGATGTTGGCTTATTGAAAATTGTGCTCTTAAATCTAGAAGAAGTTCTAGATCCATTGCCAATGCAGGTATATACTGCAATTGTTCTTCTTGCCTTGTTCGAGGTTCTACCAATCAGAGCATAGCCGTCAATGTACTTGTTTGAACCAGCTTTATTGAGCGTTGCTGTTGACCATATACAATTATACGAATATGTTCCGTCAGTTGTATTGCCATATGCAGGACCGCCAGTAAAAGCACTAGCCGAAACAGCCATTGAACAAGCCATAACAGTTGCTGCCACAACTGAAAGCAACTTCTTTGCGATAGACTTATTTTTCATTACAGATTCTCCTTTGCTATAAATTTATATCCAACTTAACTTTAGCGCGCATTTAGTTAATGTAGATACCTTATCATTTCTATCATAATTATAGCAAGTGATATTGATAAAGTAAATAAAAATAAGTCGAATGGTGTTATTTTTGCGCCGAATGGTGAATGTATACATATAGGAACAATAAAACCATCTTATAAGGTGTGCTATTATTTATAGTTTACTATATAATATTTATATTGTCAAGCATTTTACACACTAAATGTAAATATAATTATCGATAATGCACTTGATAAGTTGGTTTAATTTAGCTTGATGCTTTGATATAATTAATATGGGGTGGTGATAACCAGATGCTGACAAAAGAAATTGGTCTTAGGCTTAAAGAGATTCGTAAAGAAAACGGTTACACTCAAGAGCAATTTTCAGAACTAATGGAAATGTCTTTGAAATTTTATGGAAAAATTGAGCGTGGCGAAAGCCGTTTATCTATTGAAAAAATGATTTTACTTCACGATAGATTTAATGTTGACATAAATTATTTATTAACCGGAACAAAAAATAATGTTTTGGATTATAATTCAGTTTTAGCAGATTGTCCTCAGGAAAAAGTATTTGACTTTGAACAATTAATACGATATGCTAAAAATTTATATAAGTAGGTGTGAAAATTGATTATAGCGATTTGCGATGATAATTTGGCATTTCTGAATGAACTTCAAAGCAAAGTTACAGAAATTATAACGAAAAAGAACATATTACCCGAAATCAAAACGTTTCATTCGGGTAAAGATCTGATTCAGACTGTCAAATCAAATTCGTATGATATTATCTTTTTAGATATAGATATGCCCGATTTTAACGGAAAACTAGTGGCACAGGATTTAAGAAGATTATCGAAAAATCGCTTTAAGCTTGTTTTTGTATCGGATTATTATGATGAAGTGTTCTCCACTTTTCAGTACGATATTGAGTCTTTTATTCCAAAGAACAGACTTGATGAATTTCTGGAAGAAGAATTACTGCGTATAATTGATATGATAAAAAGCAATGAACGTGTATCTTTTTCATTTAAATATTCTTTAAAGAACCGTAGCGTTAATGGGCAAGTGTACTTAGATGAAATACTATACATAGAATCAATGAATGGAGAAATATTTCTGCATACTCAAGATAAACAGTATAAATTGCTTAATTACAAATTTGAAAAAGTCAAATCTCAATTTATTAAATACGGTTTTGTCGATATTCATAGGACTTGCTTTGTTAATGTTTCATGCTTATCAGCTGTACTACAGGATTGCGTAGTTTTACGAAACAATACTAAATTACCTCTAAGCAGACGAAAAAGAAGTGCGGTCAATCAAGCATTTTTTCAGCATGTAAAGGAAAAGGTAATAAAATGAGCAAAATTATAAATTTCGAAATGCTTTTATGCCTGTTAGAAGGTATAGCACTTGTATTTTTCTTCAACCATATACTGGAACGTAAATTCAAAAATAAAATCGTCCTAAGCAGTTCATTAATACTATATATCGCACTTTCATATTTTATAAATACGTCCTTACTGATAATAAAAATGTCCGTTTCCATTATTGCATTTTTGTTCCTGTGCATAATCAACTACAAAGACCATATACTCGTAAAAATAGGATGTGTAATTTATGCTTATTATATTTTTGTAATGTCCGATGTCCTAATTGCCGATATAATGTCTATTATTCAAAAAATAAGTATCTATAATACAATATCGTCCTCAAATGCAAGTAAAGTTGTCTTTTCGCTTGTTGCGAAACTTTTTAATTTTATCTTGTTTTCTGTTTCCATTCACATCTTCAAGAAAATTAAAACGAACTATAAACAATACTATTGGCTATATTTTGATATAATCATTGGTTGTTTCTTATGCATAGCTATAACCTTTGTGAATCTATATCCTATTATGACGTATAACCCTAATGAAATGACACTTTTCCTGTTCTTATCCTGTATGTTTTTCACAGCAAGCTACTTAATTTTATGTTTGTTCGCCAAGCTTTGTGCTTACCTGCAAAAAGAGCAAATTTGGGCTGTTAATGATATCAAATATGAGTCATTAAAAAATCAGATGGATCTACAAAAAAAATACGTTGATGAAACAAGAAAAGTAAGACATGACATAAAGAAAATAATTCACACCATCAGTTATTTTAATTCTCAAAAGCAATATGAAAGCCTCACCGACTTTTTAAGCACCATAACTATAGATAAAACACCTAATTCATCTACAATTTTTTGCGGAAATCAAATTATTGATGCTATCTTGAATTTAAAATCATTCGAATGTGAAAATAAAAATATACAATTAAAACTATCAATAGCTCCCTGCATCGAATGCAATATAAATTCTAATGACATTATTTTAATCTTGTCTAACTTGATAGATAATGCCATTGAAGCCGTAGTTAAAATACCTGATGAAAGAAAAACTGTTACATTGAAAATGTATAATTACGGACAGAATCTGGTTGTTTATTCAGAAAATAAATATATTCAAAATCAAAGGAAACGTCATTTCTTTGATTCCGATAAAAAAGATTCAAGTGTTCATGGCTATGGGGTTAAGATAATTAGTGATTTGGTAACCAACAACAACGGCAATATATCATTTGATTATGACAACAATTTATTTAAAGCGACAATAATACTGCCAAACTACTCAAATGACCATTCGAGTAATATTTGATACCACTGGATTGAAATCACTTGATAAAAAGACAAAAATGTTATACTATGAAAAAAACGAAATTACGAGATGAGTATATATGGAAAAAATCCCACAAACTATAGTCGAGGAAATGATTGCCCTAGAAATCATTCCAAATGACAATGATATAATAGAATGTTATGTATATGGGTTACAATTAATAGCTTCATCGTTTTTGATTTTTATTGCAATGATGATTTTAGCAACAATTAGCGGTCAAATAATAGAATGCATATTTTTTGCATTGTGTTTTTGTCCATTAAGAGCGATAGTAGGTGGATACCATTGTGAGAAATTCTCCTCATGTTTTCTGCTTTCTTTAAGCTTTTGGTGTATACTCAATACATTATTATATTTTAATGTCCATTTACATACATTCATTATGTCATCGGTTGTAATTATTTCATGTGTATATATACTAAAAAATGCACCTTTAGAACATCCAAACAATCCACTTACTTCGTCTGAAACAGAAAAACTAAAAAAGAGAACATTTCTTTTTATTATATGTGATTCTATAGGTTTTATATTATTACTTGTTTTTAATTTTCGTGATTATGCATTAATAATGAGTTATAGCATGGTTGTTATATCTTTATTGATGATTAAGGCAAAATTAGGAGGTGACGCATAATGAAAAAAGCTTGTTTAAACTTGATTGCTAAAATAAGTAGAGAAGGTATTAAAGCAGCAAATAATTCCGCTTGTTTTTGTTGGTCTTATCAGCCCAAAGCACCCAAAAGCTTAAAAAAGATCAAACTCAAATAAACAATTATCTTTTGTGCCTAAGTAGGAAGCATCATCTTTGAAGCTTCCTACTTTTTTAGGAGATTATTATGATAACTAAATTGTCGCTTGGAGAAACCATAAAACTTTTTAGGCAAAAGAAAAAGTTGACTTTACGAGAATTTTCACAGTTAGTTGGTATTTCTCCTATATATCTTTCTGAAATTGAAAGCGGGAAAAAAAATAATCCAAGTGAAGAAATACTATATAAAATAATAAATGGGTTATCACTAACATCAAATGAAATTATAAACATTTTAGATTTATACGCAATAGAAACAGATAAAATCAGTCCTGATATTTCAGAATATGTAAAAGAAAACAAATTTGTACAAGTAGCACTGCGTGTTGCAAAAAACAAACCAGCTACAGAGAATGACTGGTTAAATTTCATACTTGATCTTAATGAAAAATAAGCTGATTTTCTAGCTTATTTTTTGGATTATATTGTACGCTGATAGCGTACAGAGGAGAGATTATAATGGTTATTGTAAGTAAAATAGCAAAAGATACAAAATTTCGTCAGTTACATATTCGCTGTCCTGTATGCCGTGCTAGACTATGTGATACGATATTAGAAACCCACCAAGCCAAAATAATTACTTCTGAAAAAGAATCCAGTTTAGATTTATTGATCAAATGTCATAAGTGTGGCTTGCTAGTAGGATTAAAGATAAAATCAAATATTACTTAGTACAAGCATCACCCACCCATAATAAAATGAGATAAAAAGGTAGAAGCATGACAAGTAGCTTTTAGAGCTATCGTCGGTTTCTACCTTTTTTTGTTAAGCTCCGTTTTTGCTTTAAAAGTAGAAGCGGAGTTTTTTATGTATTTAAGGCGAAAATGGTTGCCTGCAACCGCTAAATATCCGTAGCCTTCGTTTTGATTCAAAACAACAAAAATCAAAACGGAGGTATAAAAATGAGTAAAAAGACGGTTCGTGCTTATGACACGATAGTCAAAAAATATGTTGATGTTGAAGTCAGCGAAAAAATTTTTAACGGATACAATAGAAGTCAGTGGAACATTGACGATAATAACAAGTCGTTCTACAAGCATGAGATTCAGTTTTCATCGTTAAAGGGAAATCTTGACGGAAGTTTGGATAATTTCAAAGAATTTCGTACAGTTGATGATTTGGTTGAAAATCATGTTATTAGGCAGGAAGAATATGCAAATTTGCACAAATGTCTTTCTGCTTTGACAGATGATGAACGAAAAATAATTACCATGATTTATTTCGAGAACAAAACTGAGCATGAGGCAGCCGATATATTACATACATCGCAGCAAAATATACACAAAAAGAAGATACGGATTTTGTGCAGACTTCACAATCTTTTGAAAAATCAATAAAAATCGGTTGTTAAATCATCGACTTCTACCCCTATACAAGTGTAAGGAGAATAAAAGCTCCAAGTAACTTGACAATAGAATATCAACTCTGCAAGTACGTTAATCACACGGCCGGTATGAAATCTCGGCAGCCAAAGAAACCATACGCCAAGACTCCGAAAGGATGAGCGATAAATATGACGTTTCAAAATTCGATGCAGCAAAGGCAAAACTGGATGAAACGCAGTCGGCGATAACCAAGCGGCAGGCTCAGAGACAGATGATGGAGAACTTCATGAAGGTGCTGCGGTCGCTGCCGGAGCAGGTCGATTACTTTGAGGAAGGCACCTGGTACGCAATGTGCGACTTCATCACGGTCTACGGCAAAGATGACATCCGGGTTACCTTCCATAACGGATTGGAAATCCGAGTATAAAGATTACTCCCCACAACGGCTCACTTTGAACCGATGTGGGGAGCTTTTCTGTCTTACTTTGTAATAGCCGAAAAATCGGGCTCACCTTTTGTTATGATGCTGAAAATCAAATCTGCCGTTTCTTGACTTACCGCATCTGCATCGCTTTTGTCTCCATAACACTCCACATAGACATTCGTATTTCCAATAGAGAACGAAGCGAAGAATATTGCGGATTGCTCACCTCTGCTGTTGGGACTGGTAACAAAGTATCCCGTAGTGACAGGAATTCCGTTTACCGATGAGCTGCTTTCGTTTCCTTCCAGAACCACATCGCTTATTGGAAAATTATCCTGGGCAAATATGATTGTCGCATCACCGAGTTTTCCTTCGACTCGGAGCAGCTCCCCGTTTTCCTCTCGGAAAGTTCCGATGGCTGATCTTCGTTCAGTGGTTTCAGGAAGTATGGCGTCCAATTCTGCATCTGTCAGTTTACGCGATGAAACGGGATAGCCGACATGAATACTTGCCACGTTGGTACTTCCGATGTGATAGACAATGGAGTCACCGTTTGCAAGATTAACAGTATAACCTTTAGAACCAAACCATCCCATATTGCTGCCAACAATTCCTGTTACTGCGACTATGGCTACCAGGCAAGCGGCAACTGGAATCAGGAACTTTTTGAAATTCTTTCTCTGTGACATATAGTTCACCTTATCCTTTCTGTCATGAACAGAACGGTTCTTCTCTAAAATCGCAGAAAGCATACGATCATTTGCAGAATCGCTCGGTTCGATTTTGTCCCAAGAAGTAATGATTTTATTGTTCTTCATCGAAATCATCACCTAACCTTTCTTTGAGGATGGCACGAGCCTCGTGCAAATAATTACGGATTGTCGATTGCGGCTTTTTCAGGATGCCTGCGATTTCCACGCTGGTATATCCTTCATAATAATACAGATAGACCACGGTCTTATACTTTTCGGGGAGTTCCATAACCACTTGGAAAATATCATCTGTTTCGATATTTTCTGAGCTGGGGAGATTGTAGAAATCCTCGATGTTCTCGTGTCTGCGCCACCAATGCCGCAGGACATTTTTGCAAATGTTCGTGGCAGTTCTGATAAGCCATGCCTTTTCGTGTTCTTCGCTTTCAAAAGCGGGACCGCTCTTGATTAGCTGGAAGAATGTATCCTGAACTGCATCCTCGGTATCAGCAGGATTTTTCATGTAAGCAAAGCAGACGCGATAAACAGTTTTACTGTGGCGTTTGTAGATCTCCGCAATCTCTTTGTCCGTACGCAACAAAGATTTTGACATCTTGCCTTGCCCTCCTTTCACTACTAATACAATTGAGAACGCCAAAGTGTCGGATAAAAAAGAAAAAATATCAGAAACCATTATAACGCCAGTTTCTGATAGCAATATGATAAAATTGAAAATTCCGAGCCTTATCTACGGAAAGGTTACAAAATTTGAACCCGTCCGAGAAATTTGAACCCGTTTTTCTGTAAAAATAAAATTGTATCAGAGACGGCTTTTAGATAGATGAGGGAATAACAGGTACTCGTGAGGACAAGCGTGATGAATTTCAGCGAATGATAAGCGACTGCCGGAAAGGCAAGATAGACAGGATATATACAAAGTCTATCAGCCGTTTTGCAAGAAACACAAAGGACTGCCTGAAAAATATAAGGGAGCTTAAAAGTCTTGGAATAACAGTATTCTTTGAGAAAGAAAACATCGATACCGCAAAGCTGACCGACGAAATGATGATAACAATTATGGGCGGTCTGGCGCAGGAGGAATCGGTATCAATATCTAAAAATATAAAATGGAGTTATCAAAAAAGATTTGAAAAAGGAATTGTAAATGTTTTTTCTGCACCATTTGGTTTTAAGTTAATCATAAGCTATTAATTGCGGCATCTGCTTCCTCTTCGGAAAGCCAGCCTTTCTCCTCAGCAGTTTTTTCAGCTTTTGAGAGTTCAGACAGCAATTTTAAAGTTGCACGCTGTTTTTCATATTCTTCCATATCAAGAATTACATACTTACCTCTTCCGTTCTTGGTCAGAAAAACAGGTTCGCCGACAGAAATGCCACGAAGAACCTCAGTATAGTTTCTTAAGTCGGATACAGGTTTGATGTTCGGCATATACAAGACCTCCTTTGAATTGTACATATGCATCTGCTGTAATTATTGTATCACTGGTTTTGTCAATATCACTTGACACATTTTATTCGAACAAGAATTATGCAGCGAGAAAGATATGATCATAGTAGAGCTTTCTTCGAACTGCCGGAGGCAGCCCACCGTTGGCGGTGCAGATTCTTCTGTTAGCCCAGTAACTCATATAATATCTCCAGATCATAGTCTTCAACTCTCTCATAGTGTATTTCTCCGATTTGTCCCCACGGCTGTAGAATAGCTCTTCTTTCATTCTTGCCCACATACTTTCACAGCGTGCATTATCATGACATCTTCCGCCGGCACTGTTCATGCTTTGAATGATTCCATATTTCTTTACAGCAGCTTGGTACTCTTCGCTTGTATACTGACTGCCTCTGTCCGAGTGGATGATACAGCCCTTTATATCAGGATATGATTTGTTTGCGTTTTCAAGAGTATGGCAGCAGAGCGAAGCTCTCATATTATCTTCAATAGCTATCCCCAGCGGCATCAGATCAAAGCAGTCAAATATCACTGAAACATAGAGCCTTCCATCCTTTGCCTTCACCTCGCTTATGTCGGTCACAGCTTTTTTCAAAGGCCTGTCTGCGTAAAAATCACGTCTGAGAAGATCATCCGATTTTCGAGCAAGCCGATCCGCTTTGGTTATCCCGTTTGGCTTTCTGCGAGGCTTGTGTATCAATCCTATCTGCACCATGACCTTGCGTACAGTAGCTTCACATGGAATGTCAATGTCAGTTTTCCCGGCATCCTTTCTCTGCTGCAATGCAAGATACATACGCTCTCTGCCGTAGCAGTCATTATATTGGTCTTCTTCGTGGATCTTCATCATTTCATCTGCAAGTGCCTGATACTTCCAGGGGGCGTTTTTATGGCTGAGATGATCGTAAAATGCTTGTCTTGTAACCTCCAAAGCCTTGCAGTAAAAACTGATCCTTCCTGTGATCCTACCGTTGTATCTGTGCCGTGCAACAAGTCTGACCGCCGATCAGGAGCATTTGAAGTGTTCAACATACTCCTTAGATAAGGATGCTTGCTCAGCTCACTTCATCAGGACGATTGTGATGAAAGAAATCGTACTGAGTGAGCTGAACAAACTGCTTGTGAATGTCAGGGAAAACGAGGAGGAATTCGTGCAGGCGGCTATGAATAACTCCGTTCAGAATCAGTCCTTGGAGCTTGCCAAGTCCAGGAAGAAGCTGAGAGATGCAGAGAAGCGCATCGCAGAACTGGACAGACTGTTCATAAGGCTTTATGAGGATAACGTATCGGGCAAGATTTCCGATGAGCGATTTTCCATAATGTCGGCAGGATATGAGGACGAGCAGAAGAAACTGAGAGCAACCGCAGCAGAGCTTGCTGACTTCATCGAAACGGCAGTGCAGAAGTCAGCCGATGTGAACGCCTTCATTCAGGTGGTGCAGAAGTACGAAAATATAACGGAACTTACACCAGAGATCATGCACGAACTGATTGAGAAAATCGTTGTCCACGCTCCCGACAAGAGCAGTGGGCATCGTACACAGCAGATTGACATTTACTACCGTTTTGACGTTGCCATATCTACTGCCGTTGCTGACAGCAGAAAATATGACAAAAAGAGAAAGGCTGCGTAACCGTTTGGTTACGCAACCTTATCTTCAAATCATAAAAACTTCTTTACGAGTGCCCGACATTTTCCGCACAGCCATTTCATTACATATTCTTATCAAGCTCCAAAGAAGTTTTCTCACGCTTTGTGAGCTTTTTCCATTGTGCCTTGTACTCTGCATAGACCATTTTCCACTCGGCTTCATCAGGAACATATCCACCGAAGCAGGTCTTTTCAAAAAGATCTATAAGACCGCCAAGCTCAACTCCACGCCTCTTAACAAGATATTCTCTTATCATTTCAGGCGTGTATCCCGATAGCTTATCGTTAGAAGCTATGGTCAAAAGCCTTACCACCCGCCTGTAAAGCCTTATGACTCTGTCGCCGTTATCTCTGAATTTAAGTGACAGTCGGAAAAATACCTCGATAATTCTGTTAAGGAATACGAAAACCACAAGCACAAACGCTACACCGATAAACAGTGCGATCCTGCTGAAATAGCTTACAAAAGTTGAAACATCAAAGTTCGTACCATTTGCACTGTAGTCACGCTGATAGCCCGGAACTGTCGGATCAAAAGTCATCCAGCCAATGCCTGTGATAAAGACCTCTACAAAAGCGTGAGCATGGCTATCTCTTACCACAAACTCTCCACGTTCATTCTTTTCATATGCTGCAAAGCCCTCAACATACCTTGCTGGAAGTCCCAGCATTCTCGCCATAAGGGTCATGCTTGTGGCATAGTTCGTGCAGTTTCCACGCTTGCTCGTGAAAAGAAAATATGCGATAGACTCATCGTCAGGCTCATACTCGTTATCGTAAACATAGCCATTCTGCTCAAAATAATCCACAAGCGCCTGAGCTTTCTCATAATCATTTTTGCAGTTTTCCGTTATGCTCTTTGCAAGAGCCTCCATTTTTCCGCCTTTATCGTCATATGCAGAAACATCTGTGTACAACGCATATATATTATAAATATTCACCGATTGATTTGATGTGACATCTCCGTTTGTCAAACCATAAGAAAGCAGCAGTTTGAACTGATTTTCAGTTATATCAAGATTTGCCGCAGCCTGTCTTTCGCTCTCCGTTTCAGGAATATACTCAAAGCTGATGCCAAGCTTATTTCCTGCGGTGTCATATGGTCTGTAGACCTCGCTGTGAGTTGTTTTGATATAAACGTTGTTTTCCCCTGGGGTTATCATGAGCGGGGCAGGGATATAGCTAGGGGTAAAGCTGTCGCTGAACTGATTCATGACTGCCTTTTCACTGAACAGATCATCAGGAAACTGTGACTTTTCCACGCCAAGATCCTTGCTGTAATCCTTATCCGCAAGTGACTTTGCTATGCTGTAAACATAGCTCGGTGAGTTCACCTCATTGTCACCGTAAAGATGAACATTTTTGTCAAAATGAAAATTGTAGAAGCTATCGTCAGTCACCCACTTCTCGTTTCTGAAAAGGTCAAAGGCTTGTCTTCGGAGATAAATGACCTGCTCATCAGAAGTTGTGGTGAAGTTGAAAAGTATCTCGCCCGTTGCGTCTGCGCCAAATCTTGGGGAAGACTCATCACTAAGATTGTCATATGTGCCACTGCTTTTGATATTCACATCAAAGAAGTTGCTGTTTTTTTCAAGATAAGATGTCTTTGAGGAAGTCGGCATAAGCATTGCAAGCGCACCCACAAGGGTAACGAAAACCGCCGATGCCGCCACATAAGAACTGTTTATAACGAGGTCTTGCTTGCTCTCGTCTGAAACAAGTCTGCTGTGCACCATAAGTGCAATGAACACAGTGAGCATTATGGTTATGTCAAGAGTATCCATTGAGTCGGCACGCTTTCCGTAAATAAAAAACGGAAAAAGCACAACGAGCATCGTTCCAAAGCTTCTATAGCGCACAATGGTGAAATAGTAAAGCACCGAAATGATAAAGAAGCCTAGTCCCACAAACAGAAAGTAGAAATATTCATCTATCTGACCTATCTCCTGCCTGTTTACATAAAACCAATTGATAAATGATTTTCCAGAATGTTCAAATCCAGCACGAAGAAGCTGAAAGCCCAAAAACAGCACTGCCACCATAAGGGCGGTATAGACAAGACCTCGCAGGACTTTTTTCGGCTTCAGCCACTCAAAAAGAGCAAACAGCAGACATTCATAGACCACATATCCAAAAGTATAAAGTCTGACATTGTCTACAAGATAGGTCTTAAAGATTATGTTCATGACCACTGCTCCAAGGAGCAGCGGCAAAGCATATTTTGAAAGAATATTCACAAGGGTGTTTTTTATCTGAGCAGTTTTAGTATTCAAAAGCCACACCCCCTATGTCATTTTACGAAACTCGAAAGTTTCGTCTACAAGCCACATATTTTCTGTCTGCTTATCAAGACCGCTAAGACGTGTCACTACAAAAGAGCCGTTAAATTCTTCTATAAGAGAAGAAAATTCCCCCTGAGAAGTCGCCATGCAGGCTGTGAAACAGATAGGAGCTGTCTTGCCTATCTCATGAGAAAAGGCAAAACGTTTTTCCTGCGGATATGGTGCTATTGCCGCAAGGTCGTTTTGAAGCTCTATTATATCACCTGCCTGCTTTATTTTCATGCTTTTCCAACCGTCAAGATAATAATTATACTCACTCTCAAAGCCCTCCATGATAAGCATTGAAAGCATTGCAAGGCTCGCTTCGACTATATTATCAATATTCATAGCAAACATGGGGTCATGATTTCCGCTTGGTATATCAAGGAAAAACGCCTGACTTGAAGCCGTGACCTTTTCATCAAGGCGCACCATAAGCTCGTCACGCTTTGAAGAAAGCTTCCAGTTTATTCTTTTCAGCGGATCGCCTATCTCATACTGTCTGTGGTCATAGCCCGGAACACCTGTAAGACCAAGTGCATTTTCATCTGATTCGCTTTCGTTATCGTCAAATGAAGCGTTCTCGGAAGTTGCTTTAAGAAGCTCTGTTTGAGAGCCAGTGTCAGGGATATTCGGCATTATCTTTATTTTTCCCACGGCTTTTTCATAACGTGAACTGTCAAGGTGCAGGGTGATTATTCCAAGATAGTCATGCAAACGTATGCTTTTTATTTTCACTGTGCCAAGACCTGCATAGCGTGTTTTCAGCTTAACGCTGACGCTTTGCTGTCTGCCGCCTGCCACGATAGTTTTAAATTCAAGCGGGCTTACAGCACCGATATTATCTGAACACTCTGCCGTTACCTCAACAACGCATGATGGAATAATGCGTATTGCATTTAAAAGCATTATGTCAGCGTCAAACTCCTCGTTCTTTGCACTTATTTCTGTGGAAAGCTTTATGGCTGCCACAAGTTTACGCTTGGTAATGAGAAGTGCCGCAAGAGATATCACAAAGGCTATAGCTAAAAGATAAAGCACAAGCGTACCACCGCTTCCGTTTATATAAACTCTAAGCAGTATCGCCACCGCCACGCAGGTAAGATAACCTAAAAGATTTTTCATGGGGTCATATCCTCTATTTCTCTATTGCGTCAGGTGATTTTACTGTAAGAGCGATATTTTCAAGAGCTTCCCTTTCATTTTCAAAGGCGGATTTGCCTTTTGGAGAAAGCATAAGTCTATGTGCAAGAACGTCAGGCATAACAGCCTTGACATCATCTGGCATGACAAATCCTCTGCCCTGAACAAAGGCATAGGCTTTTGAAGCTTTGAGCAGTGCGATGCTTCCACGGGGAGAAACGCCAAGCTTTACATAATCTGAATTTCTTGTTGCGGTAACAAGGCTCAGGATATATTTTCTCACAGAAAGCTCTGCGGTTACATTTTCAGCGTAGCCCATAAGCTCACGGACGTTTTCAAGGGTCATGACAGGCTGGATATTCTTTGCAAAGCCTGATCTTTCGGCTCTTGACATGATATCAAGCTCATCATCATATGAGGGATAGCCCATTGATATCTTCATAAGAAATCTATCCATTTGGGCTTCAGGCAAATGATAAGTGCCGTAAGTTTCCACAGGGTTTTGTGTGGCAAGCACCATAAAGGGCAATGGAAGTTCATGAGTTTTACCGTCAATGGATATCTGATGTTCTTCCATGACTTCAAGCAAGCTTGACTGAGATTTTGGGGAGGCTCTGTTTATTTCGTCTGCCAAGAGGAAATTGCACATTGCCACACCCTCTTTATACTCAAGCTCATGAGTTTTCTGGTCTATCATAGAAAAGCCAACGATATCGGACGGCATAACGTCAGGGGTAAGCTGGATACGGTTATATTTGCCGTCCACTGACCTTGCAAGGGCTGATACAAGCTGAGTTTTGCCTACTCCAGGCACGTCTTCGATAAGAACATGACCGCCGCAAAGCATGGCTGTGATTATTTTAAGCACAGAGTCGGTCTTGCCGACGATAACTTTTTCAATATTATCTGTGAGAAGTTTTACCTTTTCGTTCAATTTTTTTATCCCCCTTTTTATCAGGTGTTCTGTTTGGTGTGAGCGATATCATTTTTCTTTTTAAAAGCACCACATTTTCGATACCTGTGGTATGCGGGAACATATCAACGGGCTGGATAAGCTGTGCTTTATAGCCTATTTTTGCAAGAAGCTTCAAATCACGCTCGAGAGTTTCTATTTTACAGGAAACGTAGACTATCTTTTCAGGTCTGAGTTTGCCCAAGGCTTCAACAAATTCTTCTGTTGTGCCTGCTCTTGGAGGGTCAAGGAAAACTGTATCACAGCTCTCACCTGCCTGCGCAAGCTTTGTCATGAACTCACCTGCGTCCTCATTATAAAACCTGATATTGTCAAGCTTATTGAGCTTGGCGTTTGAAACTGCGTCCTTTACGGCTTCGGCATTAAGCTCAACGCCTGCCACGTCTGCACCGCTTTTTGCAGCGATAAGACCGATAGTACCTGTTCCGCAATATGCGTCGATAACTTTATCGCCTTTTTTAAGCTCTGCGCAGGAAACTGCTTTAGAATAGAGCTTTTCGGTCTGCTCGGGGTTTACCTGATAGAAAGAATGAGGTGAAATTCTGAACTTACAGCCGCACATCTCGTCGGTGATATAGCCTTTGCCGTACATTATAATATCACGGTCGCCAAAAGTAAGAGGAACTCTGCCTTTATTTACATTCTGAATGATAGTGGTTATATATGGGTGTTTCTCGGTAATAGCGTGGACGAAATTTTTCTTTGCAGGAAATATGGGGGTAGCTGTAACTAGCACGAGCATTACCTCGCCTGTTGTTTGGGAGGTACGGATAAGGGAATGCTTAAGAAGACCCTGATCGCTTTCCTCGTTATATGGCAGGATTCGGAAGTCAGCCATAAGCTCTTTAAGGGTAGCGACTATTTGCTGTGCTCTTATATCCTCCAAAAAGCAATCGTCAGTTATTACCATGCTATGGGTAGAGGACTGATATACTCCTGAGACGATACGCTTTGAGCTATTGACCTTATAGACAGTTTGGACTTTATTGCGATAATTATAGGGGTCGTCCATAGTTATTATCTGCTGAGGTCTGCAAAAGCGGCTCAACATTCTATCGGCTTTTGCCTGCTTCCATTCTATTTGCTGGGCGTAGACCTTATCCAACTGACAGCCGCCGCAGCGTTTAAAGCAGCTACATTTTTTCTCGCCTGTTGACTTATCGATAGTGGTATGTTTATTCATCACATTTACTCTTTTCATTATGTATAAATTTTATTTTAAGTATACCATTTTATATGAATAATGTCAACAAAGGCGGTTATAACAATTAAATTTAGCAGTATGCTCATGGGGTATAGCTAAGATGTTTCGGTATAAATATTCAATTTTCAAGCTTCAAACAAGGTGCAGGAAGTGCTTTTCTGTGCGATCAGAACCTCTCATCGTGTTCACCTAACTCACGTTGACAAAATGTTTCCTCATACACTGTCGCTCCGCAAGGTTTCCGATTTGTGGTGAAACCCCTTCTACTTATACACGAAAAGTGGGTATTTTGTTGCAGAAAAAATGCAACAATTGCAGAAATGTTGCCAAATTAAATTATAAATCATTTATTTGCACAAATTTCGGGGTGTGAATTGGCGGATTTGACGGAAAACACATGAAAAATGTATAGTATTTGGGTATAAAAATACCGCCTCGCCGTAGCGGAGCGGTTATTTGTATTATTCAATATCGATAAGTCCTGCGTTGAAACGAAAATTGACTCACACGCTCACGTGGAGCGTGACTAGATAGAATGAGTATAACCATTAAAAGAACGTTCATTTCAACTCACACGCTCACGTGGAGCGTGACCGTGGTTGAAGTGGAGTAAGTGGTTTACGTTCAATTTCAACTCACACGCTCACGTGGAGCGTGACCGAACATAGCCGCAGAAAGTAGAACAGTAGGTAAATTTCAACTCACACGCTCACGTGGAGCGTGACTGACTTCGCCCTTTTCGTCTGTTCTGCCTTGAACATTTC
>OKSB01000591.1_pt1 | contig 39685 bp, 34 predicted proteins | sample 1601171 | NCBI WGS metagenome assembly OKSB01 (sample SAMEA3541496, study PRJEB24748) | human gut metagenome | biome: human gut; feature: human-associated habitat; material: faeces | place: China | collected 2012 | reverse complement strand
ACAGCGAAGCCGTGTTACGGATCAAGACAGTACCGCTACGGATAGCGACAGCGATTTCCCTAGATCGCGTTTTGCGTAACTAAGTGCTGTCGTTATCCGTAGCTTCCTGCGTCGCGACGGCTAAATCCAGGGGCCTGGGGGGGGCCGCGTAAGCCCCCAAGCCCCTGCCCGCGCCGGAGGCGGCGGCCCAAACGCCGGGAGGCGTAAAGCCACTGTGCCCGCAGGGCTCGGAATACCCCGTCCATATGACAAGCCCACTATCTTTGAAGGTAACCTATCTCAATACAAAATCACTCCGTTTACGGAAGGAGAACAGAATGCCCCCGCCCGTCGCGCGCCGGACTGGACACGGCGGCCCAAGTTTGCCATCATATATGGATTGCCATTACAAGGGGTAGCGTATGGAAGTGTGCATCGCCAATATGCACGGCAAAGCGGTCATGCTGGAGCTGCGGGAAGGCGTGGTCTTTCTCGACAATGAGCCCCAGCCCATCAAGAACGTCACCGAAGAGGAACTGGCGGCCTTCAGCGAGGCCGTCCGGGCCATTCCCTACAGCACGGATCCGGGCTACGAGGCCCTGGTCAACGCTAAGCGCGCGGCTTTCATCGTCAATCTGCTGGGCAGGGCCGTGGGCGACGAGTGCATCTCCCAACTGACCCATATTCTGGACCATGTGCATTACGACGTGCTGGAATACCTTGGGGAAAACGGGGACAGCGATGCTTGAAATCCATAATCTGCACGTTTCGATCAAGGGCACGCCCGTGCTCAAGGGCATCGACCTGAGCATCGAGCCCGGCGAAACCTTTATTCTTTTCGGGCCCAACGGTTCGGGCAAGACCACCCTGCTGATGACCCTGATGGGCGTTTCCGGCTACGAGGTCACCGAGGGCCGGATCATCTTCAAGGGACAGGACATTACCCACGCGCCCATGTACGAGCGGGCCCGCCTGGGCATCGGCATGTCCTTCCAGCGCCCGCCCACCATCCACGGCCTGCCCACGGGCAAGCTGGTGGAACTCTGCGGCCGGGGACGCGAGATGGACATCCCGGCCATGGCCCGCAAGGTGCACTTCGACCAATTTCTGGACCGCGACGTCAACGCGGGCTTTTCCGGCGGCGAGATCAAGCGCTCGGAACTTTTGCAGCTCATGGCCCAGCGGCCGGATCTGCTGCTCTTCGACGAGCCGGAATCCGGCGTGGACCTGGAAAACATGGCCCTGGTGGGCAACACCGTGCGCCATCTGCTGGACGGCATACCCGACGCCTGCGGCGCCACCCTGCGCGAGCGGGAGCGCAGGCGTTCCACCAGCGGGCTGATCATCACCCACACCGGCCACATTCTGGAATACGTCAACGCGCACCGGGGCCAGGTCATGTACCACGGCAAGCTCTGCTGCGAGGCCCGGCCGCGCGAAATTCTCGACCACATCGCCAACCACGGCTATCAGGAATGCCTGCGATGTCTGGCAGGCGACATGTACGGCAAAATCGCGGAGGCGCCCCTCGTATGAGTACCGTGGATCTCTCCCGCTTTTCCTTCAGCGGCGGTGAAAACGCCGCTCCCATCGACGATCTGACCCGTCTGCCGGCCGAGGACCGCGAACGTCTGGTGCTGGCGGGCATCGACGTCAACGACCGCCAGGTCAGCGGCGCGTTCATGCAGCTCAACCACGCGGGCGTGCACTGTGAGACGCGCCGGGACGGCCTGGAGCTCATGGACATCCGCGCGGCCCTCAAGAAGTTCGACGGGCTGCCGCGCTATTACTGGCAGCTGCTCGACCCGGACAAGGACGACTTCACCCGCATGGCCCGCGAGCACCTGAACGGCGGCTATTTCGTGCGGGCGCGCAAGGGCGCCAAAATCAGCGAGCCCGTGCAGTCCTGCATGTTCATCAAGGGACACGGCGCGGGCCAGAGCATCCACAACATCGTGGTGGTGGAGGAAGGCGCGGAACTGCACATTCTGGGCGGCTGCGCCACGGCCCACGAGGCGCGCGACGCCGCCCACCTGGGCATTACGGAATATTATGTGGAAAAAGGCGGCAAGCTGACCTTCACCATGATCCACAACTGGGGCGACAGCACCACGGTGCGGCCCCGCTCCGCCGGGCGGGTGGAAGCCGGAGGCGAGTTTCAGAACAATTACATCCTGCTCAAGCCCGTGGGCGATCTGCAGATGTACCCGTTGATGGAACTGACCGGAAACAATGCGGTGGCCCGCTTCAATTCGGTCATCGTGGCCCCGGCCGGCTCGTACGTGGACTGCGGCAACCGCATTGAACTCAATGCCCCGGACACGCGCGGCGAGGTCATCTCGCGTGTGCTGACCACGGGCGGCACGGTGATCAACCGGGGCTACATCGGCGCGGCGGCGGCCCCGGCAAAAGGGCATCTGGAATGCAAGGGCCTGATCATGGGCGGCGGACGCATCCATGCCATCCCGGAGCTGAACAGCAACCAGGACGGCGTGGAATTGTCGCACGAAGCCGCCGTGGGCAAGATCGCCCAGGAGGAAATCGAATACCTCATGGCGCGCGGCCTGGACGAGGATGAGGCGGCCTCCACCATTGTGCGCGGTTTCCTCAATGTGGAAATCATGGGCCTGCCCGCGCCGCTGAAAAAAGCCATGGACGAACAGATCGCCCTGCTGGAAACCGGCCACGCCATGTAGCGGCACGACGCGGAGGCGAGCGCGCCTCGCGCCCGATCCGCCCAATCCGCCTTGACCGGCGCGGTTGCTTCCGGCTATACGAAAGCTCTCGGGCCTATAGCTCAGTTGGTAGAGCCTCCGGCTCATAACCGGCAGGTCCCAGGTTCAAGTCCTGGTGGGCCCACCAATGCACATTCCGCCAAAGTCCGCCGAGGTTCGCAAGACCCCGGCGGACTTTGCTTTTGTGGGAATCAGTCTCCGGCACTGCTCATAACGCTCATTGACAGCCGAAAATTTTCCGGGCTATTGCCCAAGGGGCTGGCTGCGTTCACATCCATGACGCCAGAGGCCCTGCCCCGCTGGAATGCCGCACCGGCGAGGGTCCCTCTTTCTTCCCCCACCTCCGAAAACATGCTTGCCAAGCCCCCGACGGCAAAACGACGGGAGACTACATGGGGTTTTTCTATAGTCTGCTGGCCGCGGCCACCTTCGGCCTGACGCCCTTTTTCAGCATCCCGCTGATGCGCAGCGGCCTCAGCCCGCAATCCGTGCTGTTCTACCGTTTTCTGACAGCCACCGTCATCATGGCTCTCATCCTCCTGCCCCGCCGCCGTCTTCTCCCGCCCTGCCGCAGCGACATCGCCAAGCTGGCCGGGGTGAGCCTCATGTACATGCTGGCGGCCCTGACCTTTTTCTGGAGTTTCGCCTACCTGCCCAGCGGCGTGGCCGCCACCCTCCAGTTTCTCTATCCGGTCATGGTCATGCTGATCATGATCGTTTTTTTCCATGAACGCTTTTCCTGGACCATCGCCCTGTCCATCATCCTGGCCGTGTCCGGCGTGGCCCTGCTCAGCAGCGGCCCCGGCGACGGCGGCACGAGCATCAGCTTGCTGGGCGTGGGCATGATGCTGCTGTCCGCGCTGTGCAATTCCCTGTATATCGTCGGCATTCAGACGGCGCGTATCCCGAATATGAGCGGCCTGGTGATGACCTTTTACGTGATGCTGTTCAGCGCCCTGCTCTCCCTGATCAACGCCCTGAGCACTGACACGTTCCAGATCCTGACCTCCTGGCGGGAGCTGGGCATCGCCGCCCTGCTGGCGGTGGTCACCGCCGTGCTCTCCAACCTCACCCTGATTCTGGCCATCCAGCGCATCGGCTCCACCATGACCTCCGTGCTGGGCGTCATGGAGCCGCTCACCGCCGTCATGGTGGGCATACTGGTGTTCGGGGAACCCTTCAGCCCGGCCCTGGCGGGCGGCGTGGCGCTTATCGCCGCCTCGGTGCTGCTGGTCATGCTGGGCGGCCATATCCGGGCTTTGCTGTGCCGCGCTCGGACTTAGAGGCTGTCGTCACGAGCGTCTTTTTGGTTATCTCTGCGTCGAAATTCACCTTTTATTCCGGTCGCGTTAACCGTTCACAGCTCTGCTGTGTTGCCTTAACTGTAGCCGCAAGACAACACGGCTTCGCCGTGAACGGCTCAAGCAAGACGCTGACGCGGCAACGGCTGGCGCCCTTGGCGGAGAACAAAAATCTTCATTCCTCAACGCGTCCTTAGAACGTTTTCAAAATAAAAGAGCCCTCAACACCCTTCCCCAGCGGGCGGCGCAAAAAAAAGAGGAAGGCGCGCGGCCTCCCTCCTTTCACGTTCTCAATGCCGTACGCCCACGGCGTATGCGGACTACAGGCGCTCGATGACCTTGCGGCCCATCTCCTCGCAACCCACCAGGGTTTTACCCGGCTCCATGATGTCGCCGGTGCGGTAGCCGTCGCGCAGGGTCCGGCGCACGGCGTTTTCAATGCAGTCCGCTTCGGCGGCGAGGTGCAGTCCCAGGCGCAAAAGCATGGCCCCGGAAAGAATGGTCGCCAGGGGATTGGCCTTGTCCTGGCCCGCGATGTCCGGCGCTGAGCCGTGGGCGGGCTCGAACAGGCCCGGCCCGGACGCGCCCAGGGAAGCCGAGGGCAGCATGCCCAGGGAACCGGTAATCACCGAGGCCTCGTCGGAAAGGATGTCGCCGAAAATATTGCCGGTGAGAATCACGTCGAACTGGGACGGGTCGCGCACCAGCTGCATGGCCGCATTGTCCACATACATGTGGGAGAGCTCCACGTCGGCATAGTCCTTGTGGACTTCCAGCACCACTTCTTTCCAGAGACGCGAGGTTTCCAGCACATTGCTCTTTTCCACGGAGCAGACCTTGCCACGGCGCCGGCGGGCGGTCTCAAAGGCCACCCTGGCGATGCGGCGGATCTCTTCCTCGTCATAGATCATGGTATTGAAGCCCGTGCGGCGACCGCCGCGCAGTTCCACGCCGCGCGGCTCGCCGAAATAGACATCGCCCGTGAGCTCGCGCACCACAATGAGATCAAGACCCTTGGCCGCCACATCCGGCCGCAGCAGGCAGGCCCCGGCCAATTCCGGCAGCAGCAGGGCCGGGCGCAGATTGGCGAACAGGCCCAGAGCCTTGCGGATGCCCAAGAGGCCTTTTTCCGGGCGCTTTTCCGGCGGCATACTGTCCCATTTGGGACCGCCCACAGCGGCCAGATACACGGCGTCGGCCTTGCGGCAGGCCTCCACGGTCGCCTCGGGCAGGGGCGAACCCGTGGCGTCCACGGCGGCCCCGCCGATGAGGGCCTCTTCAGAATCAAAGGTATGGCCGAATTTCTGGGCCGTGGCCGCCAGCACCGCAGCCCCCTGGGCCAGAATTTCCGGGCCGATGCCGTCGCCGGGCAGCAGGCAAATGGTTTTGTTCATGAAAAATATCCTTTTGTAAGACGATGTTGCGCCGTGGGGGAAGGAATCCCATGTAAAAAAGAGCTTCCTTTCCTCACGCCCATCCTCCCGAAAACGTTTATTCAGGTCAGCCTCCCTGGATAAACGTTTTCGGAAGAGGGGGCGGGGGAGAAATCTTTTTTCAAAAAGATTTCTCCCCCGCAAAAAATTACCCTCGCGCCAAGCGTTCCTTCACATAGCCAACCAAACCACCCTTGGACAAAATGGCGGCCATGGATTGGGGCAGGGGCGGGCAGGTGATTTCCGCGCCGTTGCTCAGGTCGCGGATGCGGCCCGTGGCGGCGTCGATTTCCAGCGCGTCGCCGTCGTTGATCTTGTCCACCTCATCGCCTACTTCCATGAGCAGCAGACCCATATTGAAGGCGTTGCGGTAAAAGATGCGCGCGAAGCTGTGACCGATGACCACAGGCATGCCCGCGCCCAGAATGGCGATGGGCGCGTGCTCGCGCGAGGAACCGCAGCCGAAGTTGCGCCCGGCCACCAGGATGTCGCCCGGCGCCACGCGTTTGACCCAGTCCGGTTCCAGGCCGGACATGCAGTTCTCGCCCAGCTTTTTCGCGTCGGTGGTCACCAGGAAACGCGCCGGAATGATGGCGTCCGTATCAATATGTTCGCCCACTTTGTGGGCCTTGCCCTTGTAGTTCATGCTTTGACCCTCTGGAGAGACTCTCCGGAAAGGGAACCCCCTTGGGAAAAGGCTTCTCCCTTCCCCGGCCCCCTGTCTTTCCCAAAACTTTTATGACAGTCGCGCGCTTCCATCCGTGACGGTTTTACAACGTCCCGGGGGAAGCGATTTTACCCGCCACGGCGCTGGCCGCCGCCACCACCGGGCTCGCCAGGTAGACCTCGGAGGAGAGACTGCCCATGCGGCCCTTGAAGTTGCGGTTGGTGGTCGCCACCGCGCGCTCGCCGTCGCCCAGAATCCCCGTATGGCCGCCCAGGCAGGGGCCGCAGGTGCAGGGCCCCACAATGCAGCCCGCATCCATGAAGACCTCCATGAGACCTTCCTTCAGGCACTGCTTCCAGACCGTGGGCGTGGAGGGCAGCACGATGCAGCGCACCTTTTTGTCCACCTTGCGGCCGCGCAGCACTTCCGCCGCGTCACGCATATCGCTGATGCGGCCGTTGGTGCAGGAGCCGATGACCACCTGCTGGATGGGCGTATCCCCAACTTCGGACACGGGCTTCACATTGGACGGCAGATGCGGACAGGCCACCACGGGCTCCCGGCCGGTGACGTCGATCTCCACCACGCGCTCGTAGACCGCATCCGGGTCGGCGGCCAGTTCCAGACTCAGACCGGGGCGGCCGTGCTCCGCGCAATAAGCCCTGGTCTGGGCGTCCACGGCGAAGAGCCCGGCCTTGCCGCCGGCCTCGATAGCCATGTTGGCCATGGTCAGGCGGCCTTCCACGTCCAGGGCGTCAATGACAGGGCCGCCGAATTCCAGGGCCTTGTACAGGGCGCCGTCCACGCCGATGGCGCCGATGAGCAGCAGCATGAGGTCTTTGGCGCGCAGCCAGCGGGGCATCTCGCCCCTGATCTCGACCCGGATGGTGGGGGGCACCTTGAGCCAGGTCTCGCCCAGGGCCATGGCCGCCGCGATGTCCGTGGAGCCCATGCCCGTGGCAAAGGCCCCGATGCCGCCGTAAGTGCAGGTGTGGCTGTCCGCGCCGATGACCAGGTCGCCGGGGGCCACCAGCCCCTGCTCGGGCAGGAGGGTGTGCTCCACCCCGCAGTCGCCGCCCTCGTAATAATGGGTGATGCCCTGCTCTTCCGCGAAGTTACGGCTGATCAACACCTGATTGGCCGAATCAATGTCCTTCTGGGGCGTGAAGTGGTCCATGACCAGGGCGATCCTGTCCTTGTCGAAAACCTTTTCCGCGCCCATGCCGCGAAATGACTTGATGGCCAGCGGGCCGGTAATATCGTTGGCAAGCACCATGGATACCCGGCACTGGATGATCTGGCCGTCGCACCGCACGGCCTCGTCGGTATGGGCTTGCAAAATTTTCTGCGCAAGCGTCTGAGGCATGTTCAAACTCCTTGTATCTCCAGGACAAAAAAATCTTCTTACCTTTCTTACATGACATTTGTGCGTTTTTCGTCGCTGGCAAGGCAGGCAAGCGGTCCGGCGCGCGGAGCGTAGCCGTCTACGTGACCAAGCCGGACCGCGCCGCCTAACACCGCCAGCGGCAAAAAACGCCAAATGTCAATCATGCTGGCAGTGGAGGCGTGTGCCTTCTTCCTCCCTCTTGGCCAGATGATTCAGGGCATCCACATAGGCCTTGGCGCTGGCCACAAAAATATCCGGATGCGTGCCGCGTCCCACGGCGGAATGCCCGTTCTCCTTGATGCGCACGGTCACTTCGCCCAGGGCGTCGGTGCCGCCGGTGATGGCGTTGATGGCGTACTGCTCCAGCTCCGGCTCGCGGCCCACCATATCGGCGATGACGTTGAACAGGGCGTCCACCGGCCCCACGCCGAAGCCCGCGCCGCTTTTTTCCATGCCGTCCACATCCATGAGCACCGCGGCCGTGGGCGGCACGCCCCCGGCATCCGAGCTCTGCACGCTGACGTGCCGCAGGCGCAGGCGGTCCGGGATCCGATAGATTTCCTGCTGGACCAGAGCCATGAGGTCGTCGTCGTGCAAAGTTTTTTTGCGGTCGGCCAACTGCTTCACGGCCTCAAAGACCAGGTTGAGCTGCTCGTCGTCCAGCTTGTAGCCCATGCTCTCGAACTTGTTGCGCACGGCGTTGCGGCCCGAATGCTTGCCGATGACCAGATTGCTCTCGGTGCGGCCCACGGACTGCGGGGTCATGATTTCATACGTCTCGCGGTTCTTGAGCATGCCGTCCTGATGGATGCCCGACTCGTGCGCAAAGGCATTGGCCCCCACAATGGATTTGTTGTTGGGAATGGGCTGGCCGATGATCATGGAAAGCAGGCGACAGGAAGGATAGAGCTGCTCGGTTTTGATGCCGTGCTCCAGGCCGTAGTAGTCCCGGCGCACGCTCAAGGCCATGGCGACTTCCTCCAGGGAGGCGTTGCCCGCGCGTTCGCCGATGCCGTTGAGGGTCACCTCGGCCTGACGCACGCCCACCCTGAGGGCGGCCAGAGTATTGGCGACCGCGACGCCCAGGTCGTCATGGCAGTGCACGCTGAACACAGCCTTGTCGCTGTTGGGCGTGTTTTTGATCACATAGTCCACCAGAACCGCAAATTCCTGCGGCTGGGCGTAGCCCACGGTGTCCGGCAGGTTGATGGTGGTGGCCCCGGCATTGATGGCGGCCTCCACGATGCGGCAGAGGAAGTCCTTTTCCGAGCGTGAAAAATCCTCGGCGGAAAATTCCACGTTGTCCGTGTAGGAGGCACAGCGTTTGACCCCGGCCACGGCCATCTTGAGCACGTCTTCGGGGTCCTTGCGCAATTTGTGCTTCATATGCAGGGGCGAGGTGGACAGGAAGGTGTGGATGCGTGGATTTTTGGCGCACTTCACGGCTTCCCAGCAGCGGTCGATATCGCTGTCCACGCAACGGGCGAGCCCGGCCACCTGAATGTCTCCGGCCTGCGCGGCGATGGTGCGCACGGATTCGAAATCGCCGGGACTGGAGGCGGGAAAGCCCGCTTCCATGATGTCCACGCCCAGCACTTCCAATTGATGGGCAAGGCGCAGTTTTTCCTGGAGATTCATGGTGGCGCCGGGCGACTGCTCGCCGTCGCGCAAGGTGGTGTCGAAGAAATAAACGCGGTTTTGCATGTTCGTACTCCTCTGGGTTGACAAGATATATCTGCTTGCATAACGGCCGCCGTAAAGGGCGGCTGTCCAGGGAGCGCGTCTTCCGCCCGACGGGCGGCGAACCGTTACGCAGCCTTAATCGCTCTGGGGCGATAGGGCGCGTAGTAGCTGACGGTTGCGGCGGGGAAGAATCACAAAGGTGTAGGCGAGCCCGCCCGCGATATAGATAGCGCAGAGCAGAAAGCCGAACAGGCGGGGCAGGGAAACCACCAAGGCGAGAAGGAAAAGAAAAGTCACCATGGTGCGGACCGGATGGGCGCGCAGGAAATCATATTCCTTGAAGGAGAAATAGCGCACCCGGCTGACCATCAGCACGCCCACGCCCACGCTCAGAAGCAGGGCGAAGTAAGGCGTGACGGAAGCCAGGAAATCCGGAAAAAGAGAGGCGAAAAAGACAAAGGTCACCACAGTGCAGCCGCCCGCCGGAATGGGCAGGCCGATGAAAAAACGTTTGCCCACGGCGGCGGTGCTGACGTTGAAGCGCGCCAGGCGCAAAGCCCCGCAGGCCGCGTAGATGAACGCCGCGGCCACGCCCAGGCGGCCGAAAGCCTGCAGCTGCCATTGCCAGAGCAACATGGCCGGGGCAAGGCCGAAGGCCACCAGATCGGCCAGGGAGTCGTACTGCACCCCGAATTCACTGGCGGTGTTGGTCAGGCGGGCCACCTTTCCGTCCAGGCCGTCCATGAGGGCCGAGACCAGGATAGCCATGCCCGCTTCTTCAAAGCGGCCCTGCACTGCCCAGACCATCGACAAAAAGCCGAGAAACATGCTCAGCGTCGTGATCATGTTGGGCAGGAGATAGACCCCTTTATGCGGCTTTTTCTTTTCCATAACATCCATACTGTGGCCTGATCGGCGTATCCGGCTCAATGGACCCGGGCGATCACGCTTTGTCCGGCGAAAACCTGTTCGCCGATGCGTACAGCCGCAACATAGCCCCGGGGCAGATAAAGGTCAACTCGCGAGCCGAACCGAATCATGCCGTAACGCTGGCCGCGCGCCAGGGGATCGCCGGGCTCCGTGCGGCAGACGATGCGCCGGGCCACCAGGCCCGCGATCTGGACCATGCTCCAGACCTGGCCGTCGTCGCCGCGCAGGCGGTAGGCGCAACGCTCATTGTCCGTGGAGGCCTTGTCAAAGGCGGCGTTGAGAAATTTGCCGGGCCAGTAGCGGACATCCTCCACCACGCAGTCCACGGGCGCGCGGTTGACGTGCACGCTGAAGACATTCATAAAAATGCTGACGCAGCAGCAGGTTTCGTCACTGAAAGGATCGGCCCTGTCTTCGACACGGATGATTCTGCCGTCCGCCGGGCTGACGGCCAGGCCTTCGCCCTGGGGCACGACCCGCTCCGGGTCGCGGAAAAAATGCAGGCTGAACCAGCAGAGCGCCAGCAGCACCAGCGCCGGAAACCACCAGTCCAGAAGCGCGAAAACCAGAGCCGAAAGCCCGGTCAGGCCGATGCAGGGCCATCCTTCGGGCGTTATGCCGCAATGTGCTGGGCGCATGGCAACTCCAAGGGAAACGTCGCGCTGTCCCGCGCGGCGGTATAATTGCATATGAAGGCGAGATTATAGTCTGAGCCGGAGCGCAAGGCAAGGACGGCGCGGACCCGCGTCGCGGGCAGACGCCTCCCAGCCGGCTTTTGCCGGCTTCTTATTTGCCGAATTATCCGTCAAAACCATCCTTTTCCTTGCCGGCGCCGAAAATCTTTTTTATTGCGTGAATAGCAACAGTAACGGCCATAAGGCGGCAAAGCGCAGCTTGCCGGGGAGTGGAGAAACCCCTCAACAAGCGGGTTCCGCAGGTTTGGGCCGGAAGCGCAGCACGGGAAGATCGCAAAATAAAAACTACAACTACACGCCAAAAGGGAGAATAAAATACGTTCAATTTATAATGATGATTATGACAACAAATGTTTATAAGCGCTTACCTTTCTAAATTTGCCCAAATCTTCTGTATCACGGTATTTTCTTATCGATTCCATATCAAATACAGCATACACCAAGCCTTCAAATTCTTCGTCAGCGACGATTATGCTGTTTTCTTGATGTCCCCAAACCATAGGATGAAATGCGCAGGAACACCCTGAATTCTCCCCTGGTGGGTTTGCCATTGCAATGCCAACCATATTCTGCATGGCCTCCACTGACAATTCTCTTAATCTGAACGGTCTGACACAATCACAATCATTTGGCACCAGTATCAGCTCTGCGCCCTGCATCATTAGCTCTCTTGCACTTTCAGGGTATTCCCGGTCATAGCAAATCATAACTCCAATACATATCCCGTCAAAGTGACATACCTTAAATTCCTTACCGCTTTCAAGATAGCGTTCCAAATCAAAATCACAAGTATGAACTTTGCTGTATTTCAAAATGATTGAACCATCCCTGTCAATTATAAATGCAGTATTTTGAGGATATTTCTTCCCTTTGGTGAGACAAGTGATCTCAACACCGATGCTTAGTTCTTTCGCGACCCGTCTTATCTTTTCAAGATAAGTGCAGTCATCGTCTAAGGCACCTTCACACCATTTGGCAAATTCATCATTAGTTTCAATCTCTTCAACAGACTGTAATGTTTCACAAATTTTTGGAAATTGATAAGCCGAAAGGAAGCATTCAGGAAAAAGAACAAAATCAGCGCCATCCGCTTTCGCTTCTGTGATATATCGTATCGCTAGTTCCGTGTTCTCCCCGACATTTGACGTAGGTACTTTGTGCTGTACCATTGCGACCTTAAATTTTCTCATAGCTTATTTTCCCTTTTCAAATAGGGGGATATCAAAAGCGCCTTACCCGCCGACTGCGAACGAATGGCTCTTTGCAGATGAAGCGACTCATAATAAATAAAAAGGCAGTATTAGGGGATTGGCTCAACGTGCTGGAAAGGCCAGTACAAACAGCAATAAATCAGATACGTTAATCAGGCATTCGTTGGCAGCGGTTTTCAAGCAGCTCTGTCCTGCCGAACCCGCGTCGCGGGAACACAGGGCCGCCCCGAAAAAAGCTGGGGAAGCACAGAGTAATGAGGATTTTTGTTCTCTGCCGAACGGCGAGCTGCGGGTGGAGGAAGTATATTCAAAGCCGACCTTTGCACGGAGTGAACCGGGCGCGGGCAGAGGGTAAAAAGGCCATCAACCCGCGTTCCTACGCGTCCTCGTCCCCGTACAGACAGATCCGGTCGCGGCCCCCGGCCTTGGCCCGGTACAGGGCCTTGTCCGCGCGGGCCACCAGTTCCGCCCCGGAGCAGCCCTCCCCCCGCCGGGCCACCGCCACCCCGATGCTCACCGTCACATACGGGGCCACCGCCGAATCGGGATGCGGCAGGCGCAACGAGCGGATTCTGTCCATGATCCGCTCGGCCACGGCCAGGGCCTGCTGCGCGACGACATCTTCCAGAATCACGGCGAATTCCTCGCCGCCGTAGCGGAACAAGGTGTCGTCATGCCGGTAGAGCGTGGCCTGCATGGCCCTGGCCACGGCGACCAGACATTTGTCGCCGGCCAGATGCCCCAGAGAATCATTGTAGTTTTTGAACAAATCCACATCAATCATCAGCATGCCCACCGAAGCGCAACAGGCGCTTTGCGCCAGACGCGCGTCAAAGCTGCGCCGATTGGGCACGCCGGTCAGGGCGTCCACCAGACTGAGGTTCTCGTATTTGTTCTTCTCCTGCTCCAGTGCGCCGGAACGCGCGGCCAGATCTTTCAGATAGCCGCGCAGGCTGGGCACAAGATCCAGCAATTGCTGCAGCTCACGGATGCGCACGGGCGGCAGCGCCTTGGCCGGGCTGCCGAAGCGGATCTGGCGCAATTCCTGGGCGGCCAGGGAAATGGGCGAGAGGATATGCCGGTGCAGCACCGCCACGGTCCCGAGCACCATGGCGGCCAGCAGGGCGATGGAAATGTAAAAGCCGTTCCGCATGCTGCGGGCTTCGGCCCGCAGGCCTTCCATACCGGCATAGGCCCGCTGAAATTCCTCGCTGGAAGCGGCGTTGCTCAGGTCCTGGAGGGAGGCGTCCAGACTTCTCCAGAGCATCAACGCCTCCTGATCGGCCTCGCCCTTTTCGTTCCAGGCCTGCCCCACCACACGCAGGTCACGCTGAAAGGCCGCGCAGTCCTCGCTCAAGGCGGGGGTGAGGTCCATACGGCGGCAGAGAGCCAGCATCGGCTCAAAGCTCTTCCGGGCCCGTTCATACTGGGCTTTGTCTTTCTCCCGAGCGGGCGAAGTGACGTGGCGCGAGCTGTGCGTGGGTTCAAGGGTGTGCACGTCGCCGGCGGCATGGCGCAGGAGCGCCAGCACTCCGGACAGACGCAGTTCGTTCAGATGCAGCGCGTCCGAGGCCTCGTCGCTGCGCTTGCGGGCATTGTCCAGCTTTTGCGTCAGTTCCTGCACGGTCTTGGCGAAGCCGGTGATCTCCGGAGATTGCTCGAACACGGATTCGGCCACCAGGGCCTGGACCTTGAGCCGGGCGGCGCGGCGCTGGCCGGGGTCCTCGGCCATAAAGACCACGGCGGCTTCGCTGCGCAGCACATTGATATTGTCCACCGTGCGCTGGCTGTCCAGGATGCCGGGCAAGTGCTCTTCTTCCAGGGAATCCGTGATCTGACGGATAGTGTCCAGACTGAGAAAGACCGCCAGCCCGGCCACGCCCAGCAGGAGCGCCGCGGGCAATATGAGCAGCGCCAGGAAGCGGTAGGCGCTGATACGCCTGATTTTCCGGGATGGGGCTTTGGGCCGCCCCTGCTCTGCATCCATGCCGCGGCTCCGTCAATACAAGGTGTACGGGAAATAGTTGCGATTGATCCGCCCGAACACGCCGCTGAAACGGATGCTCCGGATGGCGCGGTTCAGTTCCTCGCGCAGCCCCTCCTCCCCCTTGCGCACGCCGATGTTCACCAGACTGGGAAAGGAGTCCAGCGGCAGAGGATCGCCCAGCACTTCGAAATCCCGGCCCCGCTCGGAAAGCAGAAAGCTGTAGCCCGCCAGGTCATTGGCCAGGACCAGGTCCAGCTCCCCGGCGCAGAGCATGTCCAGCAGGCGGCCGAATTCGGCCTGGATAACCTCCGCCCGTTCAGCCCGGCGGTTTCGAAGATGGCCTATCTGCACGCTGCCCCCGCGCGCGCCGATCCTGACCACGCCGTCCTTCCCGGCCCCCACGTCGCCGGGCCTGCCGATATAACCGGAACGCGCGCGAAAATAGGGCTTGGAGAAATCCATGAATTCCCGCCGCCCGTCAGTCTCACTGACCCCCAGCAAAAGGTCGAGCCCGCCGTTGCGCATGCTCTCCAGCAGTCCGTCCAGCGGCAGGAAGACGAATTCGCATTGGCGGCCCATGGCGCGGCACAGTTCCTCGGCCACCTCCAGGTCAAAGCCCGAGGCGTGACCGCGCCTGTCCACCAGGGAAAACGGAGGATAATTGCTGTCCAGGCCCACCCGCAACGGGGCGGCCGACGCCGGGGCCGACAGGCCGAAGAACAGCAGCGACAGCGCAAGAACGCCCGCAAGGCGCAGCAGATCCGGCGCTCCCCACACCCTTTCCATGGCAATCCTCACCCGGATAATTCAGATAATCTGCAATGCCGCACTGCCGGCGGCGCATATATTTCAGGGATATAGGCCCTCTTGACTTCAAATGCAACGAGCCTTTCTCCGCCACTTGCCGGATGGGCCGCGCATGTCTATACTGAGAACCATGAAGGTCCTGGTAAAAAAAATCCGCGCCGCCCTTTCGGCGAAGCTCGTTCCCCTGGTTCTGGCGGCCCTGCTCTTGCCGGTTCTGGCGGGTTGCGGCCCCAAGGACATCGGGGCGGGCTCCTCCTCGGACGGCGAGCGCGGCGCTCCGGCCCCGTCAACGGCGGAACAGCTGCGCTATCCCATGACCGGAGCCGGCAATACCCAGCGCATGCTCTACTATTACAACCGCCCGGACGTCATGAGCCGGATGCAGGACTGGCAGATCAGCCGCTTCAACCGCCTGACCGGCGCCCAGCCCTCACCCGAGGACCCGGCCTATCGCGCCGTGCCCAAGCAGCGCAGCCCCTTCCGGCAATAAAGGGCTTATGGATCCCATCACCCATGCCGCCAGCGGCGCCGTGGCCATGCTGGCCCTGCCGCGCCGCCCCCTCACCCGCTGGGCCGTGCCCCTGGCCGCCCTGGCTGCGGCCTCGCCCGACCTGGACCTTGTTTTTGTCTCCACGCCGCTGCAGTTCCTGCTGCTGCACCGGGGCATTACCCACTCCCTGGCCGCCATGCCCATACTGGGCCTGCTGCTGGCTCTCTGCTGTTACCCGCTCTGGCGTTCCACCACGCCGGGACGCTGGAATTTCGGCAAGGTCTGGCTGCTGACCTGCGCCATGGTATTGCTGCACATCTGGCTGGATGTGGTGACCACCTACGGCACCATGATTTTTCTGCCCTTCTCGCACGAGCGGGTGCGGCTCAACGGCGTTTTCATCATTGACCTGCTGCTCACCCTGCCCCTGCTCTGGGCCGTGTGGCGCTGGCGGCGCAAACGCGGCCTCATGCTCCTGGCCCTGGCCTGGGTTTTTGTCTATCCGGCGACGGGCGTGGGGCTCAACGCCTGGCACGCGGCCCAGGCGGAAGCCCGACTGCGGGCCGAAAACCGCCAGGTCAGCCATCTGACCGTTCTGCCCGACGCCTTTTCGCCCTTTTTCTGGCGGGTATTGTTTGAGGAACAGGGGCCGGACGGCATGCTGGTGCGTGAGCAGAGCCTCAACGCCCTGGGCCGACCGCGCGCGCCCGAAACCACGCATCAGGCCGCGCCCGCAAGGCTGACAGCGGAACTTTCGCGCCAGTCCGTGACGTGCGAGACATTTTTTCAGTTCACGCTTCTGCCGGTCATGACGCCGCTGCGCCCCGCGGATGCCCCAAAGGCGCCCTCCGGCGTTCAGGACGCGCAAAATCTCCTGTTTTACGATCTGCGTTTCGGCAGCGGTCTGGCCTTTGTCCGCAAAATCATGGCCCTGCGCCCCCACGCGGACATTCCCTTCCAGTTGATGGTTGAAGTCGCCCCGGCCCAGGCGCAATCCGGCGCGAAAACTGCGGATATGCTCCTGCTGCGCCAACGTCTGCGCTTTTCCGACAGTCGGCGCGACTCGCATTGGCAGCTGCCGCGCGTTCCCCGGCCGCCGTCACTGGCGGAATGGCTGGTGGGCCTGCGCTGAGGAGCCTGGACTGCCCAGGATCATTCTGTTCTCCGTCCGTTGTTTTATTCTGCCCTCCGGGCATTAGGGTTCTCGCTTCGTTCCCGTTTGGGCCGCCTATCGTTGCTGTCTTCATCCGTAAGGCGGCTCAAACGCCGGGGGACGTAAACCCTCCGTGCCCGCAGGACTCGGAATGTCTCATCCGTATGACAAGCCCATAGAGCAACGGCCTTTAAGATGTAACTTGTTATAAATACAGAATAATTTTGTCTATATACGAAGAACAGAATGCCCCTGCGGACTGCCCGGCGGCTTGCGCCGCGCCCCTACTTGCAGTATGTGGCGTATATCAGCACATGGCCGGTTGTAACAAAAGCATAGGTTCTCGATAAGGATTCGCAGTATGGAACATACATTTTCACATCTGGACGCCCAGGGCAACGTAACCATGGTAGATGTGGGCGACAAGGCCCCCAGCAAGCGCGTGGCCATTGCCGAGGCCGTGGTGGAGCTGGCCCCGGCCACCTTGGAACTGCTGAAAAAATCCGCCCTGCCCAAGGGCGACGTGCTGGCCTGCGCCAAAATCGGCGGCATTATGGCGGCCAAACGCACCAGCCAGCTGATTCCGCTCTGCCACAGCCTGAATCTGACCTTCGCGGACGTCCGTTTTGAAGTGCGCGACATGCCGCCCCAGGTGCGTATTGAGGCCGAGGCCCGCACCGTGGGCAGCACCGGCGTGGAAATGGAAGCCATTGTGGCGGCCCAGAGCGCCGCGGCCGTTATTTACGACATGTGCAAGGCCGTGCAGCGCGACATCGTCATCAGCCGGGTGCGCCTGCTGCACAAGAGCGGCGGCAAAAGCGGCGAATTCAACGCTCCGGAATTGCCCGCATGACCATGCCGCATATTGATCCCGTAGCCATTTCCATCGGCAGCCTCCAGTTGCGCTGGTACGGCCTCATGTACCTCATCGGTTTTGCCGTGGGCTGGGGCCTGGGCCGCTGGCGGGCGTCGCGCCCCGGTTCGGGCTGGCGTCCCGCCGATGTGGACGACCTGCTGACCTGCGTCATGCTGGGCATCATTCTGGGCGGCCGCCTGGGCTATGTGCTCTTTTACGATCTGCCGGTCTACATCCATGATCCCGTGGAAATCCTGCGCATCTGGAACGGCGGCATGTCCTTCCACGGCGGGCTGCTGGGTGTGCTCGGGGCCTTCTGGTACTTCGCGCGCAGCCGCAAAAAGTCCTTCCTGGAAGTCTCGGACTTTGTGGCCCCATTGGTGCCGCAGGGCCTCTTTTTCGGACGCCTGGGCAACTTCATCAACGGCGAGCTCTGGGGCAAAGTCAGCGACGCGCCCTGGGCGATGGTCTTTCCCGGCGGCGGCCCGTATGCGCGCCATCCTTCCCAGCTCTATGAAGCCCTGCTGGAAGGCCTGCTGCTGTTCATCGTGGTCTGGGTATACTCCGGCAAACCGCGCAAGCCCGGCGCGGTGTCCGGGCTGTTCGCCGTGGGTTACGGCCTGTCCCGTTTTATGGTGGAATTCGTGCGCGTGCCCGACGCCCAGCTGGGCTACCTGGCCTTCGGCTGGCTGACCATGGGGCAGGCGCTCTGCCTGCCGTTGATTCTGGTGGGCTTGTGGCTGCTCTTCCGCAAGGACGACAGCCCGCACGGCTCCGCGCGGACCTGAACAAGCTCTGAACGCGCCCGGAAGCGCCACGGGGCCAGGCCCGCCGCGCGATACGCCGGGCTTGCGGATGCCGTGCGCCGCTCCGGTTGACAGGTGCGGGCTTTTTTGTGAAGCTGTCCGCCGTTCAGAGCGGCTTAATTTCGGGAAGCCGGGCCGTCGTGGGATTTCAAAAAAATCCCCACCGCGAGGGCGGCAGCGCCGCTTTGCCGTCACGCAACACGTTCACGCGCACATTGCCAAATACGTTTTTTACGGAGGCCCCATGGCTAAGGAAGGTTCCATTGAAGTTGACGGCGTGGTGCAGGAAGCCCTGCCCAACGCCATGTTCCGCGTGGAGCTGGAAAACGGCCACGAAGTGCTGGCCCATATTTCCGGTAAAATGCGCAAATTCTATATCCGCATTCTGCCCGGCGACCGCGTCAAGGTGGAACTCTCCCCCTATGATCTCACGCGCGGCCGCATCACCTATCGCATGAAGTAGCGCCGGGCACGGCGATTTCTTTTTTCCGCTTTTCCCTGCATATTCCGCCGGAATCCGTCGGTGCGCCCGCTTTGCGCGGCGCTCCGGCGTCATGCCGCGCGTCTTCGGAAAAGTCCCGGCTGGGGCCTGTTGACGCTATAGAATTTTTGTTCGCCCGCAAGGAAGATAAGCCTGCTTTGAGGAAGTGTACTCTTTTGGTACTCGACCCAAAAAGCAGGCTAAATCTGGCTTCAGCCGTTGCGACGCAGGAGCTTCAGCCGTAGGCGAACTTGTGAGCCGTACGGATAAAGACAGCAACGCCCAACTACGGATGAAGACAGCATGCGTAACAACACAGCCTGTTCCATGCAATTGCTGTCGCCATCCGTAAGTCTTTCGGACAACGGCTGCCGCGCATAGTGAGCGGCAAAAAGGCATAGTGTCAAAGGCCCTAAACCAGCCCGACCCAGTGCAACACACCCACGCACAGCAGGGCCCAGAGCCCGGCCAGCACGTCGTCCAGCATGACCCCGAAACCGTCGGGCAGCCAGTTTTCCGAGGCGCGCACCGGCCAGGGCTTGGCGATGTCGAAAATGCGGAAGAACACAAAGGCCGCGACCACCAGCCAGACCCCCGGTGCGGCAAACGGCAGCAGCACCAGCCAGACGCCCACCAGTTCGTCAATGACCACTTCGCCGGGGTCTTTGCGGCCCAGCAGCTTTTCCGCGCGCGTGGCGGCCAGCGCGCCCAGCACAAAGAGCAGCAGCAGCGCTAGCACGCGCCAGCCCATGCCGAGCGGCAGAAAGACAAAGGGCGCCAGCAGGCAGGCCAGGGCCGTGCCCCAGGTGCCCGGAGCCTTGGGAGCCAGCCCGGCCACGCCCAGGCGACAGAACGCCAGTACGCAGGTATCCCGGAAACGCATAGTTCCTCCTGTTCGGAATTGCCGCGCGGCGGCCTGTTCCGTGTATATTTCGTGTATAGCGGCTTTTCACTCCCAAGACCAGCCGCGTGTTGCCTAATGCCAGGCTTTGACATATAAAAACCGGCAGATTGAGGCCGCCATGGACAAAAATCGCAGTGAGGTTTTCGGGCAGTTCAGCTACGACGAAAGCCTGACCTACGAAGAACTGCTGGATGTGGAAAGCACGCTGATCGCCGACCTGGAAGCCCTGCTGCTGCGGGCCGGAGCGACACACCTGGATTTCACGCCGCTGGGCGACGCGCTGATGTGCCAGTGCGCCTTTGAAGCGCACAAGCTCTACGTCTACCGCAAAATCGCCCAGGAAGCGGCGGCCCTGCTGCCGCGCGGCGTCACGGGGCGGCTGCTCTGCCTGGACAAAAGCCTGGCCGCCCTGCATGTCTACTGGATTCAGGCCGGTCAGTGGCAGGAAGAGGAGCGTCCCGTGCCCGAGGATCCCCCCCAGGGGCTGAAAATCTGGCGCGTGCCGCCCGCCCCGGCGGCAACGGAAGGAGAAGAGTGACGGCGGCGCGCCCATGCGGCAGCGGCCTGATGTGACGCACTATGCCCGGATGGTGGAATTGGTAGACACAAGGGACTTAAAATCCCTCGGCCTTTGGCTGTGCCGGTTCAAGCCCGGCTCCGGGTACCAGGAAATCAACAAACATCCCGGATTCGTTCAGATGGCGAATCCGGGATGTTTTACTAATCCTGAAAATGCGTCGGCCGGTTCATCCCCGCCAGGCCAGATACAGCAGAGGATAGGGCCGTCCCGCGTTGTCCAGGGCTGACCGCCCTGTCACCGCAAAGCCTTGGCGCTGATAAAAGGCCAGAGCCCGCGCATTCTGCTCGTTGACTTCCAGGCTGAGCGCGCCGTGCAGGTCCCGGGCGTGCCGCAGCAGGGCCTTGCCCACGCCGCGCCCGAAATATTCCGGTTCCACAAAAAGCATTTCCACATGCGCTCCGTCACAGCCCAGAAAGCCCACCGGGCAGCCTTCTTCTTCCGCCAGCCAGACTTCATCCACACCCGGCAGATAGACGTCCGCCACTTCCGCGTAAATCCGCTCTAGATCACCGGGCAGCAGAAAGTCATGCGTGGCTTCCACGCTGCGCCGCCACAGTTCAGCCAGGACCGGGAAATCATCGGCCATTGCCCGGCGGACGGGCCAGGGCGGGTTGCCGGAAGCGGCGGAAGCGGAATGAGGCGGTACGGACATGGCGGCCCTTCCATTATACGGCACAGGCGGCGACGGACGGATCAGTAATTGTACTTCCAGCGCACGCCGCCCCAGGTATCCTGCTGCTCGGTGCGGAGTTCCAGATTGATGCGCGGGGTCAGTTCCAGCTGGATGATAAAGGCCGTGCTGTCCGGCTTCATGCCCTGCTCCACGCCTACGTAGATCAGGTCGCCGATGTACTTGCCCATTTCCAGGGTGGTGCCCCCCGCGGTCTGGTCACCGGGTTCTCCGGCGGCCCCGGTGGACGAGGTGCCGAGGCGCAGCACGTCCACGCCCAGGGCCTTGCGCGTGAAGTCGAGCATGCCACCCCCGCCCGAGCCGAAACCGGCCAGCTGGGCCACGGCCCCTGCCAGCTGCAGGGCCTCCAGGCGGCTCAACTCATTGGCGCTGCGGCCAAAGAGAATCCGGGAGAGGATTTCATCCTTGGGCAGGCTGGGCTCGCTGCTCAGGCTGAGCTTCATCTTGCTCACCGTGCCGCTGATGGTGATGTGAGCCGTGAGGTCCGGCGTTTCATTGGTCATCACAATATCCAGCAGGGGATTGCTCAGGGAACCGCCGCCAAAGGTGATGACCCCGCGCGTGAGCGCGAAATTCTTGGTCAGGAAATCGAAATTGCCCTTCACGGCGCGCAGTTCGCCGGTAATCATGGGCGCGGCCGGGCTGCCGCTGACCAGCAGATTGGCCTGCCACTCGCTGGTCAGGCCATGCCCCTCAACGATGAAGCGGCCCGGAGCGCGGATGCGCAGGTTCAGGGAGCCCTGTCCTTCGGCGGCCGCTGCTGGTGCCGCCGGGGCGGCGTCCGCCACTGTAGCGGCTTCCTGAATGGGCAAGGTGGTGATGCTGCCGCCCACGGCCAGGTTGTTGAGCAGCAACGCGCCCTGGTTGATGACGATTTCACCGCGCACGTCCGGAGCCGTGGCGCTGCCCGTAACCTGGGCCTGGCCGGAAAGATTGATGCGCAGATCCCGGCGGCGCAGAGGACGCAAATGGTCCAGCACGGCCCGCAGATCCAGATTGCGGCCGTCCAGCCCGCCGCCGCCCGTCAGGCGCAGGCTGCCGCCCAGGCCGTCGGCCGCGCTGAGTTCCAGATGCATGCTTCCGGCCAGCGGGCCTGTGCCGCCTGCCGCATTCTTCTTTCCGGCCTCTTTCCCGTTCAGGTCCAGGCGCAGATTGATGTCCGTGAGCAGCACGCCCAGCACTAGGTCCTCATAACGGGCCTTGTCCACGAGCAGGCCGCCGGTCACGCGCGGCGCGGCCAACGTGCCCCCCAGATCGAGATTCAGGGATATCCGGCCGTTGAGACGGCGGTCCGCCAGGGGCAACAAGCTCCAGACGGGACCCACGGCCCCCTCCCAGCGCACCTGCCCGGCCAACTGACCCCGGGGAGCGGGTTTGGGCAGGCCGTCCGGACCGAAAAGCAACGGCAGGCGCAGATTGAGGCGGGCCTCGCTGCCGCCCAGGGCCTTGACGGCCTGGGGGTCCAGCTCCAGCCGCGCGGCCAGCGCACTGCCCGAGGCGCCGCGCTCAATGCCGCCCACCAGGGCCAGATCCAGCGGGGCCACAGGACTGCCCGGCACGCGCAGACGGCGCACGCCCAGCCGGAAATCCCCGCCGGGCCGGGCCGGGCTGCCGCTGAGCCGCACGCGGGCCTCGGCCGTGCCCAGAGGCAGAGCGGGCACCAGCGCGCGCCAGGGTTCCAGGGCCAGACCGTCCAGAACGACCCGCAAATCAAGTTTCTCCGGCGCCAGCGCGCCCTGGGCCTGCAAGCGGCCCGAGGGCGACAGGGCCAGATCCAGGCCGGAAACCGCCAGCCCGGCGTCGCCGTAGCGGATCTCCGCGCCGCGCGTGGCGCGCAGGCCCAGAGCCCGCCCTTTGCTTCCCTTGCCGCTGTTGCCCGCGGCCAGCGCCGCGTTCAGGCGCACTTCCAGGGTTTGCAATGCCACCAGGCCGGGCCGCCACTGGATGTTGAGCCGACTTGTCACGCCGCCCGAGCTTTCCAGATTGAGGTCCAGGGGCCCCTGCAAGGGCCCCGAGGCCCGCGCCCGCGCGCTCAGGCGCAGATCGCCCCGGTTCACCCCTTCCAGATCCAGACGCGCCGCCAGCGCCGCCCGGCCGAAAAGATCCGTGAGCCGGGCCTCGCCGTCCAGGCCGCGCACATGCAGCGCCGCATCCCCGCCTTGCGCGGAGCTGAGATTGAAACGGGGAATCTTCCAGCGCAGCAGGACCTGCTGCGCGCCGGGCCCGGAACCGTTTTGCGGCGCTTCCACGCGTAATTCCAGATCCAGCCCGGCTTCGCCGTCCAGACGCTGCCCCGGCACAAAGGCGGACAGAGCCTGCCAGTCAGCCACGCGCAGCCGGATCGCGCCGTCCAGAACGGGCGCTTTGCCCGGCGTGAGCACGGCGGTCACGTCGCCCGTGCCTTCCAGGCCCGCCGCGCCCAGGCGCAGCTTGCGCAGACCGGCCACAGCCGCCTCCGGCGCGACGCCCGTCGCGTTTTCCGGGCCGCTCCTCAGGTCCGGCCCGTAAAAAAGTTCCGTCGTGAGGTTGAGAGGACGCTGATCCAGCTCGGCGCGCAGGTCCAGCACCAGCCGGGCCTCCCCACGGGCGCCGTCCAGGCCGAGCGCGTCGCCCCAGGCCAGGGGCGCGCCCGTGAGCGCCAGCGTCGTATCCTTGAGGGCATGGCCGTTGCTCTGAATATCCGCGCAGGCCAGACGCAGGTCCACGTCCGGCCGCCGCAACGCGCCCTTGGCGGTCAGCGTGAGGGAGAGCGGCGCGCGCAGCATGGCCAGCACATCCCCGGCCTCTTCCGTGCCCTCTGCGGTTTTTGCCGGAACGGCGGCCGTGTCTGTCGCCGGACTTTGCAGATTGACGTTCAGACTCAGGTCCAGAGGGCCGTCCGGCCAGTCTTCCCGACCGCTGTGCCACTGCCCCTGCCCTGTGGCCGTCACACGGCCCGCCGTCAGATTCAGGTCGGCCAAGGCCAGCCGCGCCGAGGACGCCGGGCCGGATTCCCTTGCGGCCGTCCCGCCTGCAAGGGCCAGGTTCAAGCGGGCTTCGGAACCCAACAGGTCCGGCGGCAGAGCGTCCACATGGAGCACAGGCTGCCGCAAGACCGCTTCCAGGCGGCTGTCCACGGCCAGGCCCGGCCCCGGTTCCGCTGCGTTGCCCGGCCCTTTGTCCGTCCCCTTATTCGCCCTGGCCGATGGTCCGGCCTGGGCTTCCAGGCTGACTTCCGCCGCCGCGCAACTGAGCACGGACACGGCAAAAGGCGCTTCCTCCGCCCCGCTCAGGCGCGCCCGGACGTGCAGCTTCGCGCCCTCTCCCCCGGCCGTGAGCCCGGCGTCCAGATCGGCCCGCAAGGCTTGCGCTGCGGGAGCCGGAGCAGGCGCGTCAGCAGTTTTCCGCTCCGGCGTCTGTGCTTTTGCCGGGTCCGGCGTTGGCGGCGTCGCCGCGCCGCCCAGCAATTCCGACGGCAGCAGGGCGTTTTCCACGCTCAGCGCGTCCAGACGCACCGCAGGCAGCCAACCGGGCAGGTCATTCAAAACGCGCGCCGCGTCGCCGAGCATCACGCGCAGGCCCTCCACGGTCAGGGGCTGCCCTGGGGCGGGCGGCTCCGGGGCGGGCGGCAGATCGGGCAGACGACGCAATGCCGGATTGGCGCTGCGGATGGACGCAATACGCACAGTGCCGGGCAGGGCATGCCAGTCCCAGGCAAAGCTGTTTTCCGGAGCCGTAAGCCAGACGCCCTGGGCGTCGGCGGCTTCCAGGCCGAAGGAGCAGGCAAAGGGCAGCGGGCCGGAGAGGTGGGTCAGGCGCACATGCAGGCCGCTTTCCCGCAGGGAGCTTTCCAGAGCGGCATTGACGGTTTCTGTCAGCCAGGCCTGGCCGCTTTCACTGCGCAGCACCCAGGCCACTCCCCCCAGCGCCGCCAACAGCAGCACCAGCAAAACGGCCAACGCGCGGCGCAGCCAGCGCGTCCACCTTTTGGGATGCCTGGGGCGTCCGCTGTGCCCGTCCTGCACGGCGGCCGAAGATTGCGGCGTGGGGCTCGCCGGCCGCTCTTCCTTTATCCGCGCCATCAGAAAGACTGCCCTATGCTGATATAGACCTGCACCGGCGGATCGCCGTCAATGCGCCGCAGGGGCGTGGCCACGTCCAGGCGTACCGGCCCGATGGGCGTGTAATAGCGCAGACCCAGGCCCACGCCCCAATCCATGTCGCCGATGATGCGCGGAAACTCGTCCGTATAGACCATGCCGCCGTCCAGAAAAGGCACCAGGCCGATGTTTTCAGTCACTTTGAAGCGCGCCTCCAGATTGACGATCTGGTAGGAGCGCCCGCCCAGGGGGTCGTCCTTGCTGTCGCGCGGCCCCAGGGCCTGATAGGCATAGCCGCGCACCGAACCCGCGCCGCCCGCGTAATAGCGCATGCTTGACGGGATGCTGTGCAGCGGCGAACCGGCCATGGCCCCGCCTTCCACCCGGCCCGCCAGCACCAGGCGGTCGTCGGGACGGCCCGTCTTGTCGCGCATGGGCGCGTAATAGACGCTGGCCGCCAGGCTTCCGGCCATGGCGCTGAACGACTCCTGATAAAAGCCGCCGAAGGGCGTGAGCTTGATTTCCATTTCCGAGCCGCTGCTGGGATTGAGCACATTGTTGCGGCTATCGCGCCGCAGGCTCACGCGGGGGCTGAATACGCCGTAAGGGTGCTCGCTGTTCTCATTATCCTTGAGGGAACCGCTTTCCATGAACACGCCGACGCCGCCCCACCACTGGCGGGCCAGCTTCCGGTCCAGGCCCGCCGAGGCGTTGCCCGCCATTTTGCGGTAGGCGCTGGTATCTTCGCGCAGGGCCGAGGCCGAGGCCAGCAGGCGCTGCTCGCGCACCAGAAAGGCGGGTTTTTCAAAAGCCGCCTTGATGCCCTGGATTTCCGTGGCCAGAGGCGCGGTGACCGTAAGTTTCTCCCCGTTGTGGAAAAGATTGCGGTGCTCCCAGACGCCTTCCAGGCCCAGACCCGTATCCGTGTCGTAGCGGGCGCTGCCGCTGATGGAACGGAAGGGCGCTTCGGCCACGGTAATGTCCGCGGGCAGCACGGGCACGCCGTCTCCCTCGCCGCTTTTTTCCAGTTCCGCCGCGGCCGGGGCCGCCTCCACGGAGCGAAACAGGCCCAGGCCGCGCAGGGTATTGGCGTAATCGTCCAGCAATTCGCTGTCCCAAGGCTCGTCGCCCGGCGTCCAGGGCGTCAGCCGTTGCAAGTATTCGGCGTTGACATCCTGCGCGCCGTGCACGCGGATGGCCCCCATGAGCGCGGGCGGTCCGGTCCGGACCAGGATATCGGCATTGAGCGTGCGGGCCTCGCGGTTCAGGGCATAGCGGGCGTCGGCCACCTTGGCCAGGGGATAGCCCTCGCGGCGGAAGCGTTCCGGCAGGGCGTCCACGGCGGCCAGCATGGCGTCGGCGGTCACCGGCTGCCCCACGTTCACGCCGGGCAGGCTTGCCGGAAAGGACGGCGGGGGCAGCACCTCCCGCTCCAGGCCCCAGAAGCCCGTTTCGCGGCTGCGGTTCTTAAAGGATTCCGGCACCACGGGCGCGGGTTCGTAGCGCACGTCGGCCCGGCCCAGCGTGTAGCGCGGGCCCGGTTCCAGCAGCAGGGTCACCTTCACGGGGGAGGCGGCCTCGTCCATGCTGAAAGAAGCCTTGCCGTCATAATAGGATTGGGAATGGAGCAGCTTGAGCGCGGTTTCCGTATCGGCGCGGGCACGGCGTTCCAGGGCCAGCATGCTGTCCGGCGGCTCCTTGGCGAGCTGGGCGAGCTGGCTGGCGGCCTTCATCTTGCCCTCCAGGGAGGACGGCCCGTCGCGCACCTCAATGCGCAGGGCATAGGGAATGGGCTTGCCCTGCCAGTCCGGGTCCGGCTCAGCGCCCTGTCCGGAGTCCGCCGCCTCGGGCCCGGCATCGCCGTTCCTGGCCAGCAGGCCGCAACCGTTGAGCAGGCCCGGCAGAACCAGCAGGGCGGCCAGCATCAGAACACGCGCCGACTGCCCGGCCCGTGGGCGAGGCCGGGCGTCGATAAAAAAAAGCCGTCCGCCGACGGCGTGAAAAAAACATAAAAGAGTAACGAATGCGCAACGCATAGTATATTCCATATACGCTTGAGCGTCAGCGCGCGCAAGCCGGGTTTCACACGAGGGCGAAAAAAACGCCGCAGCGCCCGCCCGCTTGGCAAAGCCGCGCCGCTTTGCTAGCGTAAATGCCGCTTCGCCATATCGCGGAACCGTGAAACTATCTGGAGAATACTTATGAATTATGATCTCTGCCTGCATATAGACAGCAACGACCCCGCCATGCTGCGCCTGGTGCTGAAAAACGCGGCCAACTACATCAAGGGCCTGCCCGGCGAAAAATTTCAACTGGCCGTGGTTGCCAACGGCCCCGCCGTAATCCTGTTCACGGACGGGCACGCGGATCTGCGCGAACTGGCCGCGCCGCTTCTGGCCCAGGGCGTGCGCGTCATGCTCTGCGCCAATGCCCTGGCGGACAACAAGATCGACCATGCCCGCCTCTGGCCGGGCTGCTCGGTGGTGCCCGCCGGTCTGGTGGAAGTGGTGCGCCTGCAACGCGAAGGTTTTGCGTACATCAAACCTTAAAAAGGTACGTTGCACAACAGACAAAGCCCCCGTTTCCGGCTCGCGGGACGGGGGCTTTCCCATGACGCGGGCGTGGGCAAAGGAGTGCGGAAAGAATGATCGCCAGAACCTGGCACGGCTTGACGCCGCTGGAAACAAAGACGGCTTTCCGGAAGTATCTGGAACAAACCGGCGTCAGAGACGCCCTGGCCCTGCCCGGCAACCGGGGGGCCTTTGTTTCAGTTGTGGACCAGGGCGCTTACGCCCATTTCTTTCTCTGCACATTCTGGGAAAGCCGGGAGGACGTCCTTGCCTACGCCGGAGACAATCCCTCACTGGCGGTCACCTATCCGGAAGATGCCGCCTTCGGCCTGATTTCCGACCCCATCGTCATCCATCAGGAAGTGCCGGAGGCGCGCAATCCCTTCGTGGAAGGCGAACCGCGGCAAAATCTCCTTGAATCCGCAAGCGGTCAGCGGGAAAATCCGCCACTGGAAGCCGTTGCGGAAACCCTGCGCGCCGTAAGGCAAACAAGCCCGCTTGTGCATTTCATCACAAATTACGTCACGGTCAATGACTGCGCCAACATCACCCTGGCGGCGGGCGCTTCGCCGATCATGGCTGACGACGCCCGCGAGGCCGGGCAGATCACGGGCCTCTGCTCGGCCCTGGTGCTGAACATGGGCACGCTCAACGAACGCACGGTGCAGGCCATGCTCCACGCCGGTCAGACGGCCAACCTTCTGGGCAGGCCCGTGGTTTTTGATCCCGTGGGCGCGGGGGCGTCCGATTTCCGCAACGACACGGCCCTGCGCCTGCTGCGTGAGATCCGCTGCGCCGCCATCAAGGGTAACAATTCGGAAATCAGCTTCCTGGCCGGAGGCATGGCCGACGCCAGGGGTGTGGACGCCGGTCCGGAGAGCCTGGTCACCGAGGACAACCTGGCGGAAAACGCCCGGCGCGCCCGGAAAATGGCCGCGCTGACCGGCGCGGTGATCATGGTCAGCGGGCCCATCGATATTGTGGCGGACAGCCGGGAGGCCTGGGCTGTGCGCAACGGCCATGCCATGATGGCGCGCATCACGGGCACGGGCTGCATGTCCGCTGCCGTGACCGGCGCATATCTGGGCGCGAATCCGCAAACTCCCCTGCGGGCCTGCGTCTGCGCCATGGCCGCCATGGGCGTCTGCGGCGAGCTGGCCTATGAAAAACTGCGGGCCGTGGACGGGGGCAGCGGCTCTTACCGGATCTTCCTGCTGGACGCCATGAGCAAACTGGATGCGGAAACCCTGACCGCGCGGGCACGAGTGGAGCGCCTTTAGGGCATAGTTGGTATTGAAAATGGAAGACAGGCTTACCGCCCGGCATACACGGAAGGAGTCACGCAGCAGCGAATATTTTACCTCCAGATGCGTGCAGAACGACCCGCGTACCAGCAACAGGAGCAACTTGGCGTAATCTCCGGAGAATACGCCGATACAGCCGTTGGTGCCGGGCGCTTCCCCATCGGGATGGAGCCGAACCTGCCCTTTTCAGGCGTACCGCGCTCGGTGTAAAACAGCGGTCTCAGAGGTACGAACCAACCTTCATTTTTTTCAGGAAGATACATTCCCGGATCATTATAATAACCCTTTTCATCTTTTATCTCCACAAATTCTCTGCGCAGAATAAGATACAGACCTTCCGGCAGGCATTCAGAGAGCCCGTCTGGACCGTAGGTTACTTTAGGGCGTGTTAACACTACGTTCTTTCGCCCGCTGGCGTCGTCGAACTTCACCTTTTATTCCGGTCACGTACCGTAAGAGTACGCTCCCTTCATAAAAGGGTCGTTTTCCTAGCCAGCGAACAAAATCCCAGTAGTGTTAACACGCCCTAGGGGAATTACCGGGTCTTCCACCGCTACGGGCGCCCCAGATGCCCCCTTCCGGACAGGTCAGGGCGTAACCATTGAATCTCCACATAACGATTCCCCCTTCAGATAGTCCTGAAGATAGTGCCGCTCGACAGCCTCAAGCCGGCCGTTGCCATAACGCAGCAAGGCTGCGGCCACCGCCGCGTCGTATGGGTCGCCGCGATTCATAAAAGAAAAGGCAAGGCTGTGAAACGGAGGTTTGTACAGCCGCTTTTCCGTGCGCAGAACAGCTTCCACCGTTGCCTGGTCCGTTGGAAAGTTTTTCATAAAAGATGTATAATCCAAAACTCGTTGCATCAGTATGGCGTGAGCCGCATCCCGCAGTGGTTTCGGTTGTTTGCAGGTCTGCAGCATCTCGCGTCGGGCGGCATCGGGATCAAACAGCCTCCGGTGCATCAGTAGCGCCGTGATTCTGGAATCCGGGTCATTGCTCAGCAGGAGTTCCGTCAGCTTCGCTCCGCAGGCCCACTTGCGCTCTTCTTCATACAGATATGACAGGGCAAAATCGCTGGTACCCTCAAGTAAAAAAGTGTCTCTATGTGTCCCAAGATAGGGTTTCACATAGACATCCTGTTCCTCGGCAGTCAGATTTTCCACCACGCCTTTATTGCTGATGATCCGCGCCAGATGCGGCAGCGCCCTGTCGCGCGTGCGCGGCTCATGCACCAGGAGCAATAAAAAATCCGCAATGCCCTCACCCAGCGTGGCGGAAAGCCGCCATTCCGCATCTTGCAACGTCAAAAACAGTCCGGGCTCCACGGGAAAAGCAGCCAGAAAGGCGTCCACATCCTTTGGGGCGCGGGTCATCGCCGCCAAGGCGTAGAGCGTGACAATCCGCTCCAAAGGATCATCCGTGGACAGATTCTGCCGCAAAATGCGCACGTGCTCCGGCCGCTCGGGCAGTCCCACGGAAAGAAAACAGGCTTCCAGGCGCGTGATCCGGTCGGCATCCTGAAACAGTTCGCTGAAGGCCCGCGCCAGAGGCTCGCCGGGGCGGGCCGGTTGCGCCGCCCACGCGCCGGAGCAGCCGGAACAAAGGCACACAAGCAGCCCGAGAAACGGAAGAAGCGCCCGCAGGCGCACACCAGGGCATTCGCGACCCGGCATGGCATCTCCTCAAACACCGCGCACGGTGAGGCATCAGCCGTTATTTTATTTATTTATAAATAGTATTAACTGAAAATATATTTTCAGCAAGGGCCCTTCCGTCAAAGGAGGGGGCGTGGAAACAAAAAGCGCCCCGCCGGACTTGCCGACAGGGCGCTGATTCATGCTCCAACGCGCCGCCCGTTTCCCCTTACCTGGGGCCCAACGGCTCAGGACTTGCTCTTGGCGGCCTTGCCCGCTATCTGGTAGCGTTTCAGGGACGAAAGCTCGACCTTGCGCAGGCGAAGGGACTGGGGCGTCACTTCCACCAGTTCGTCCTCGCGCACGAAGTGCAGGGCATGTTCCAGAGTCATTTTCTTCACCGGGGTGAGGATGACGTTTTCATCCTTGCCCGCGGCGCGCAGGTTGGTGAGCTTCTTTTCCTTGGTGGCGTTGACGTCGATGTCATTGTCGCGGTTGTGCTCGCCCACGATCATGCCCTCGTAGACCGGGTCGCCGGGCTCCACAAAGAGCGTGCCGCGCGGTTCCAGATTGAACAGGGCATAGGCCACGGCCGAACCGGGCCGGTCCGCCACGATGGAACCGGAAAAACGCGTGGGGAAGTCGCCGCGCCATTCCTCGTACCCTTCCAGATAGGAATTCATGATGCCCGTGCCCTTGGTGTCCGTGAGAAATTCGTCGCGGTAGCCGATGAGCCCGCGCGAGGGCACGGAGAATTCCAGGCGCACGCGGCCCGTGCCGTTGTTGGTGCAATTGAGCATGCGGCCCTTGCGCTGGGCCAGTTTGTCCGTGACCACGCCCATGAAGATTTCATCGCAGTCCACATAGAGATGCTCAATGGGCTCCAGGGTCTTGCCGTTGGCGTCCTTTTTCAGGATCACCTCCGGCCGCCCCACGGAAAGCTCGAAACCCTCGCGGCGCATGGTCTCAATGAGAATAGCCATCTGGAATTCGCCCCGGCCCTTGACCAGAAAGGCGTCACGGTCCGACGTCTCTTCCACCCGGATGGCCACGTTGCGCAGGCTTTCCTTGACCAGACGGTCCTGGATGGCCCGGCTCTGCACAAGTTTGCCTTCGCGCCCGGCCAGGGGCGAGGTGTTGATGCCGAAGCGCATGGCCACGGTGGGCTCGTCCACGCGGATACGCGGCAGGGCGCGCGGGCTCTCGCGGGTGCAGATGGTGTCGCCGATGGTCACGTCCTCAATGCCCGCCAGCACCACGATGTCGCCGGGCCGGGCCTCCTCCACCTCGGAGAGCTGAAGGCCGTCGTAGACCTGAAGGCGGGTGGCGCGCAGGGGCCGGGCTTCGCCGCCCTCGCCGATGCAGGCCAGGGATTCCTTGGCAAAAACCTTGCCGTGCATGATCCGGCCCACGGCCAGCCGCCCAAGATAGTCCGAGTAATCCAGGTCAGCCACCAGCATCTGGAAGGGCTGCTCCGGATCGTAGGCCGGGCCGGGAATTTTGGTCAGAATGGCTTCGAACAGCGGGGAAAGATCTTCCTGCGGGTCGTCGATATTGTTCATGGCCACGCCCGAACGGCCGATGGCGTAGAGCACGGGGAATTCCAGCTGTTCCTCGCTGGCCCCCAGGTCGATGAACAGATCGTAGATTTCATTGAGCACTTCCTGCGGCCGGGCGTCCTTGCGGTCGATCTTGTTGATGACCACCACCACGGGCAGACCGGCTTCCAGGGTTTTGCGCAGCACGAAGCGAGTCTGCGGCAAGGGGCCTTCGGAAGAGTCCACCAGCAGAATGGCTCCGCTGGCCATGGACAGGGAACGCTCCACCTCGCCGCCGAAATCCGCGTGGCCCGGCGTGTCGATGATGTTGATCTTCACGCCCTTCCAGCGCACGGCGCAGTTCTTGGCGGCAATGGTGATGCCGCGTTCGCGCTCCAAATCCATTTTGTCCATGACGCGGTCGTCCACGCGCTGGTCGGCGCGGAATACGCCGCTCTGCTTGAAAAGGGCGTCCACCAGGGTGGTCTTGCCGTGGTCAACGTGGGCGATAATGGCAACATTGCGGAGAGAATCATTCTGCTGCATGGGAAAAGCCTTGGATTAGAAAAGGATACGGCGGCGACGAACCGGAAGGCCGCCGTAAAAAACAGTGCAAACGCTCTGGAGAGAGGCCGCCGACGGCGGCGCAAACACTGCGGAGCGGGGCTTGTCATCAGCCTGAAGGAGAGGCTTTGTACGCATTTTTCAAAGTTTTGTCACCAAGGCCCTGAGCAGGCGGTCCAGTTTGGCCCCGGCGCGCCCGGCCACGGCGATGATTTCCTCCAGGGGCGCGGGCGCCATGCAGTCCGGCAAATTCTTGTTGGACAGGCAGGAAAAGCCCAGTACGCGCATGCCCAGATGCCGCGCCGCAACCACTTCCAGCACGGTGCTCATGCCCACGGCGTCGGCCCCCCACTGGCGGTACATGCGGGTTTCCGCCGGAGTTTCCATTTCCGGCCCGTGCACTCCGATGTAAACGCCCCGCTCCAGGCGGATGCCCAGATGCTCCGCCATTTCTTGGGCCAGAGCCCGCAGTTCCGGGTCAAAAACCGCGCTCATGTCCGGAAAGCGCTCGCCCCAGGACGCGCAATTGGGCCCCATGATCGGCGAAACGCCGGTATGGTTGATCTGGTCGGCCATGCACATCAGGTCCCCGGCCTCAAAGAGCGGGTTGAGCGCCCCGGCGGCATTGGTGATGATCAGGGTTTTCACGCCCAGCCCGGCCATGACCCGCACGCCCATGCAGACCTCGGCCGGGCTTCTGCCCTCATACAGATGGCAGCGGCCCTGCTGGGCCAGTACCGGCCGCCCGCCCAGGCGGCCCAGAACAAAGGCCCCGTGATGCGAATCCACGCCGGGCAGCGGAAAACCGGGCAGTTGCGCGAAGGGCGCCACGCAGGGACCGGCCCCGCCCGCGTCGCCAGCCAGGGCGGCTGCCAGGCCCGAAAGGCCGGTGCCCAGGATCAGACCCAGAGGGGCTTCCGCCCCGAAGGCGGAATCGGGCAGGGCGGCGCGCAACGCCTCGACGGCAAGCTGGACTTCTTGTGGATTTTGCATAAGATTATCTCTCGACTTCTGGTAGATTTTCGGGTGAAAGACATCGCCCGGCCACTATAGCCCGCGCGCATCCGGCCCACAAGGGCGGGCGCGCGGCGCGGGCATGCCATAATAGGGAAGAGCACTGTTCCCTGGGGAGAGAGGTTTGAACAAAGCTCAGGACAGCAGCAAAAAAAAGGCCGCCGCCGGCAGCGCCGCCAAAGGCGTTCCCACGGAAATTCCGTTGACCGAGCATAAAATTCTGGTGGCCAACCGGGGCGAGATCGCCATACGCATCATGCGGGCCTGCCGCAAGCTGGGCGTGGCATTCACGGCCGTGTACACCGCCGAGGACGCGGCCTCGGGCCATGTCCGCCTGGCCCGCGAGGAAGGCGGGGAAAAGAGCCTGTTCCGCGTGTCCTCCTATCACGACGCCAACGAACTGATGGCCGTTGCCGACGAGGCGGGCTGCACCGCCGTGCATCCGGGCTACGGCTTTTTCGCCGAGGATTTCCGTTTCGCCCGCCGGGTCACCAAGCGCGACCGCAAACTGACCTTCATCGGCCCCTCCTGGAAAATCATCCGCGAGCTGGGCGACAAGATCAATACCAAGCGCCTGGCCCGCAGCCTGGGCGTGCCCACGGTGCCTGGTTCGGACCGCCCCATTTACGACGAGATGGAGGCCGAGCGCATCGCCAAGTCGGTCTTTGAATTCCAGGAACAGCAGGGCATCCAGCGCCCGCTGGTGCTGGTCAAGGCCTCGGCGGGCGGCGGCGGCATGGGCATTGAGGAAGTCTACGACCCGGACCAGTTCCGCTCGGTCTACCGGCGCATCCGCAATTACGCCCTGCGCCAGTTCAAGGACGAAGGCGTGCTCATCGAGCAGCGCATCACGGATTTCAACCACCTGGAAGTGCAGATCGTTTCGGACCGCTCGGGCACGAACCCCGTGCACTTCGGCACGCGCAACTGCTCCATCCAGTCAACGGGCCTGCAGAAACGCATCGAGGTCGCGCCGGGCTTCGCGCCGGACGAACTGGAGTATACCTTTAATGCGGGCCGCGTGCTTACGGACATTGTGGACTATTCCCTGACCATGGCCCGCAAGGTGGGCTATGACAACGTGGGCACCTGGGAATGGATCGTCACCCGCAAGGGCGACCCCTTCCTTATGGAGGTCAACACCCGCATCCAGGTGGAAAACGGCGTCTCGGCCCGCATTTCGCGTGTTCGCGGCAAAGAGGGCGTGGATCTCATCGCCGAGCAGATCCGCATCGGCCTGGGCCAGCCCCTGGGCTACACCCAGGCGGAAATCGCCTCCGAGGGCGTGGGCATCGAGTACCGCCTCATCGCCGAGGACCCGGACAACAATTTCACGCCCTGGGTGGGCCGCATCGAGCACTTCCAATGGAAGGACCAGCCCTGGCTGGCCATGCTGACCCATGTGCCCCGCAACGAGCCCTACGAGATCCCCACGGAATTCGACCCCAACCTGGCCCTGGCGATCATCTGGGGCAAGGACCTGGAGGAGGCCAAGGCCCGCGGCCTGGAATTTCTGGACTCCCTGCGCCTGGAAGGCCAGAACGGCGCGGGCGACCCCCTTAAATCCAATGTGGGCTTTTTGAAGGCCAATACCGGACGCATTCTGCGTTTTTAACCACGGCCAAGGCGTCGGCATGCACAGTTCCTCCCCACCGCCCCGTTGCGCGGCCTGTCCCTTCAAACGCGAAGAGCGGCTCTGTTGCGTGCCGGGCGGCAAACATCCGCCGGACTGCCCTTCGGCGGCGCACACGGACTTGGTGGAGAAGAGCCGCCGGACCTACGCGCAGCCGGACATCCGGCATTTCGCCCGCCAGGCCGCCCGGGTGGAGCGGCACAGCTACGCGAAACTGCCCGACGGCGGGCGCATGCCCTGCCGCCCCCGAATTTTGGAAATCGTGGCCTTTGCCAGGGCCATGGGCTACCATCGCCTGGGCCTGCTCTTTTGTATCGGCCTGCGGCGCGAGGCCGCGGGAGCGGCGGAAATCTTCGAGGCCCAGGGCCTGGAAACAATTTCCGCCGTTTGCAAGGCGGGGGGGCTGTCCAAGAGCGAGCTGGGCCTCTCGGGCGAGGATCTGCTCAACCCGGAGCAGCCGGAAAGCATGTGCAATCCCGTGCTCCAGGCCGAGCTGATGAACAGGGCCCAGGTGGACTTCAACGTGCTGCTGGGACTCTGCGTGGGCCACGACACCCTGGCCCTGCGCCATCTGGAGGCCCCGGCCACCGTGCTGGCCGTCAAGGACCGCATGCTGGGACATAATCCGCTGGCCGCTGTCCAGTGCAGCGGCAGTTATTTCAACTACCTCAAGACACCGATGTAAGCGGCGCACCTAACTTATGGACAACAACATCGAAAAACGCATCCAGAGCCTGCGCGACCGACTGACCTACATGCAGGACATTTTCGCGGGCAAGCACAAGGACAACGCGGACCTGCTGGAAGAGCGGCTCACGGCTTTCGCCGAACGCGCCCGCTCCGGCTCGCTCAACGATCCCTATGCGGAACTGGCCACGGTCGAGGATCTGTTCTCCTATGTGGAGCGCCGTCTGGAAAGCAGCGTCACGCCCATGGACCGGGTGCGCATCGTGCGTCATCCGCAGCGTATCTGCCTGCGCGACATCCTGGAAAACGTCTACGACAACTTCACTGAAGTGGGCGGCCAGGACGAGCACAGCCTGGACCCCAGCATGCTCATCGCCCGCGCGGTGATCACCCGCCGCCGGGGCAAAAAGATTTACACCCAGTCGGTCATGGTCATCGGCCAGGAGAAAGGCCACGGCGCGGAATTCCGCAACGGCGGCTCGGTCAAGCCCTGGGGCAACGCAAAGGCCCTCCAGTACATGCGCGTGGCCGAAACCGAGGGCATTCCCATCCACGCCTATATTTTCACGCCCGGCTCCTTTCCCATTGAGGACTACCCCGGCGCGGCCCAGCAGATCGCCCGCAACATTTACGGCATGGCGGGCCTGCGCGTGCCCGTGGTGGCCGTGATTTCCGAGGGCGGCTCCGGCGGGGCCGAGGCCATCGGCCTGGCGGACAAGCGCCTGATGCTCTCGCACGGCTATTATTCGGTCATTTCGCCGGAAGGCGCCGCAGCCATCGAAGGACGGCTCAAGGCCGGACAGCGAGCCACTCCCGAGCTGATCGAGCACTGCGCCGAAAATCTGCACATCACGGCCCAGGACAATCTGCGCTTCGGTTATATCGACCGAGTGGTGCAGGAGCCGTCCCTGGGCGCGCGGCCCTGGCATTTCGACTTTTTCCGCTCCTTGCGCCAGGAGGTCATCCGGGCCACGGACGAAGTGGTCATCTCCACCCGCAAGATGCCTGTTTTCCGAGGGCTGGCCCTCTCGCGCCACCGCAATCCGGAAGTCAACCTGGACGAGCTGCATATCCGCTGGGGCCTGTCGGCCGCGGCCAAGGACCGTCTGCGCGAACGCCGCCAGCAGAAATTTCTGCGCCTCTCACGCCAGGCCGCGCGCGACCGCCGTCCCTTCCTGACCAAGACCGCCGCCGCCTTCTGGGACTGGTTCTCCAAGCCCTGGGTCAGCTTCAAGTATGATTTCTATCGCAAGCACCAACGCCAGATCCGGGGCTTCATGGAAGAGGTGGACAACGAGTGGGAAATGTTCAAGGGCCGCCTGCTCTCCCCCTGGCGCAAGCTCACCCGCAATCTGCCCAGCCGCGCGGACAACAAGGCCAGGGAGCTCACGGCCCTTTCGGCCTGGACGGACGATTCGCGGCGGCACAAGTGGAATTATCTCTCGCCCCGCTACAAGGTCGACCGCACCCTGACCTGTCCCAACAGCGCTTCCTACGGTTGTCTGGATCTCTGGGGTCCGGACCTTTTCGCGGAATTCGCGGGCGTGTGCAGCCACTGCGGCTACCATTTTCCCATGGAGCCCGAATGGTACGTGAAAAACGTCTTCGATCCCGGCTCGGTCTTTGAGTTCAACAGCGAAATCGAGGCGGGCAATCCCCTGGACTTTCCCGGTTTTGCCGAGCGCATCAGCGACGCCCAGAAAAAGACCGGGGCCAAGAGCGGCTGCATGACCTTTGAAGCCCGCATCGACAACACCAAGATGGTGGTTGCCATGCTCATGGGCACCTTCCGGGGCGGCTCGGTGGGCGCGGCCGAAGGCTACAAATTCGTGGAGGCCGCGCAGCGCGCCGCCAAGAAGCGCTACCCCTTCCTGGCCTACGTGCACGGCACGGCGGGCATCCGCATCCAGGAGGGCACCCACGGCGTGATCCAGATGCCGCGCTGCACCGTGGCCGTGCGCCGCTACATCGAATCCGGCGGCCTGTACATGGTGCTGTACGATACCAATTCCTTCGCCGGGCCGGTGGCCAGCTTCCTGGGCTGCTCGCCCTACCAGTTCGCGGTGCGCTCCTCCAACATCGGCTTCGCCGGACCGGGCGTGATCAAGGAAACCACGGGCATGGACATTCCGCCCAAATACCACCGCTCCTACCGCGCGCTGTCGCGCGGCCACATTCAGGGCATCTGGGACCGGAGGCAGATCCGCGCGAACCTCAAGCAGGCTCTGCTTACCATCGGCGGCAGAAACTTGTATTATCGGTAAGGAAGTACTGAGTAATGGTCTTTTTGCCCTTTGCCTGCGTCAGGCTCACCCCGTGCGAAACTCGTGTATGTTTTGATACACTTCGTTCCGCCCGGCGTTCGCCTTTCCTGGCAAAGAACAAACATCCTCATTACTCAGCACTTCCTCAAAAACACGACCGTTCAGGCTCTGTTTCCTTATACCGCCGCGCTGAGCGCAGCGAAGAAGGCGGGTGCCGGTTTGGACGGGTTTTGCAAAAAATAAGATATTTTTTCGCGGTCAAGGAAAGCTCGTTTTTTTGAGCGTAAACGTACTCAGGTACGTGCGCATCAAAAAAACGAGTATGACGCCGACCGCGGGAAAAAAGCTGTTTTTCGTAAAAGACGAACAAAAAATACGCAGAACGCGCCATAGACATAAGCCATAACGGACAGAAAATGATCGACATTTCCGCCTTGCTGGATGAAATCAAGGCCTCGCCCTACCGCGAGATCGTCATTACCGCGCCCCACACCGGGCGAGTGACCTTTGCCGGTCTCAAAACCGGCGACAAGGTCCTGGGGCCCCAGGGCCAATGGAAGGAAAAACCCGGCACCCAGCTGGCCACACTGGAGCGCGAACGCAATCCCAAGCCCATCTGCACGCCGGAAAAAGGCGAAATCAGCGAGTTGCACAGCGAACTGGAGGGCTGCTTCGTAGAGGCCGGAACGCCGCTGGCCGTGCTGCGCCACATGCTCACCCGCGAGGAAGTGCAGCGGGCCATTCTGCAGAAGGCCCTGCATCTGTTCCGCGCGCCCGAGCGGGCCAAATACTATTTCACGCCCGAAGTGGACAAAAAAATCCGCGCTTCGGACGCGCATTCCGTAGCGGTGCGGGACGGCATGGAACTTCTGATCATGTCGCGCATGAAACGCGAAGTGCCCCTGCACTACACGGGCCCGGACGGCGTCATTTACGCCGTCTACTTCAAGTACAGCGAAAACATGGACACGGGCGCACCGCTCATCGGCGTTTGCCCGCAGGACCAGCTTCCGGCCATTCAGGACGTGATCATGCGCGTTCAGACCGAATGGACGGAAAAAGAATAACGGCGGCAAATCCCGCGTCAGCCGATGCGGCCCATGATACGCCGCCCCAACACTAACACATACGGTACACTACTATGGGAAAAGCACTGCAAATACGGGTCAGCGCCGTGACCTGGAATGAAGATCTTCTGGAACAACTCTGGCCCCAGCTGACTGAACTGGCCTTCAGCGTGCCCATCAAGCACGAAAAGCGCGGCGTGCTGGAAATGGTACGCGCCCTGGACGAGGGCCTGACCTTCATGAAATGGTCCAAGGCCCGCCAGGACGCCTTGGGACCGGGCATCCGCGAAGCCGCGCGCCTGAAGCAGGAGCTGGAGGCGGCGCTTGCCGACTGGCAGCCGCGCGAAGCCAACGTTCTGAGCGATCAACTGGAAGACGTGCTGGACAATCTGGAACGGGCCTTCGTGGCCTGAGCCCGGCACATCCGCTAACAGCATATTGCGCTTGAAGTTTCCGCGGGCGGGCTTTGCCCGACCGCGGAAATCTCGTGGGTCCAGAGCAGATTAACTTTGAAATTTTACAAATTTCAAAGTTGGGATTCCGGTGAAAAACGTG
>OKSB01000590.1_pt1 | contig 39740 bp, 40 predicted proteins | sample 1601171 | NCBI WGS metagenome assembly OKSB01 (sample SAMEA3541496, study PRJEB24748) | human gut metagenome | biome: human gut; feature: human-associated habitat; material: faeces | place: China | collected 2012 | reverse complement strand
CGGCTCGCCTCTTTTATTTTTTTGCTGTAAATATCGGTATGTTCTGCAAAAGCAGCATTACACAGGAACTGCAGCCGACTTATCCGCCGGGTTTGAACAGATCACTGCAGCGGTAACGGTCATTCGGGGAAGCACCTCAGCATATCCCAAGGGGTGATTATCCCGAGCAGCTTGCTGTTTTCGGTTCCGTCTCTTGTAACAAAAACAGCGACTACTCTGCGCCTGTCGGGGGACGTTGCCTCGAAAAATTTCTTTATATTATAATAGGATGCGTCGGGCGCACAGAAACGGTAGCTCTCCGTGATGTGCGCTTCAACCGGAAGAAATTCCGAAAACTCACTGATCTCCGTTTCACCGGTTATACTTTTCTCTCCATACTTTTCAAGATATGAGAATACCGTCGCCGTGCTGAATACTCCCACCAAGTAGCCTGAGGACACGATCGGCACATGAGAGAATCCCTGCGCGTTCATTCGGCGTATAAGCCATATTACATGATCCGTCATACTGCATTTCATAAGAGCATCAAAGGGAGTCATGGTCTTTACCGCGACAGGAGGATTTTTCACACTGTCGAGTATTTCGCGCATAACATCTACCACGGAATCCGATGGCTGAAAGATATCCTCCCCGCCGATCTGCGCATGATGAGAAAGCATATTCCGAAGCTCACGGCATACATTAAGCTCCTCTCGCCATCTTCTGCCCTCCGCCTCCATGGAAAATCGGACTACCGCGCTCGAAAAGCGGCGGTCGTTTTTCGCCGCCGAATATCTCACATTCAGAAGTTCTTCAAGATTATTGTACAGATCAAGAAATTCATCGGCGTTTGACATTTTTCCTCCGAAATTTAAAACTGATTTTCAAAACAGGCATCTTTCTTTTATTTCAGACTGCGATAACTGCGGACAATCTTCACAGATTCGGGAAATACGTCATAAATCTGCGTCTGTTCGCATATATTGCAGATCGGAAGCTGTACAAATATTATATCATTAATCGCATCGGCATGCAACCTCATAAACTGTTAATTTTTGCGCGTTTTTTTACAATTATATTGCGCGTGATGTTTTTTCGTGAATTTTATTCTTATATATCCCGTATTTCGGGATAATAATTCACATTTTCGAAAAAACCCGGTGCTGCGCCGAATTTTTATGCACACTTTCGTCTTTCGGCAAAAACTTAATCTTCGGAGTTAAGAAAAATTGTAAAATTTTATCATTCCACCGGGTAAACCGGAAAATGAAAGGAGAGGCAAGTATTCATCATGAAAACACTTGCACCGACAAAAAGCCGCTGTGAGCAGCAGCAAAGCAAATGCGGAATCGTGGATTCCCGCGCCGTACCACTCGCCGACGGGCGTCTGCTTCTTTATGTTCTGAAATCGTTTTATCATGACGGATATACAAGATTCGGAATATGTATTTCGTCACTCAGCCATACCTCCGAAGTACTTGAAAAAAGCTGTTTCGATGATATAACGGTATGCGAAAAAGAAGCGCACAACCTGTTCGAAACGATGTGTGAATCCTGCCTCGAGCCGTGCCACCTCGGCGAAGTGCTCGAAAACTTTCTCGGAGAGGTGCAAAATTAAGCCTCCGTCCCGTTCAGAGAAGCGGCGAGGGCGTTGATTCGATGCGGAAAGATCATTACAAAGCATCACCGAAAAAAGAGATTCGCCCTTATTTTATGCAGCTGCATAAAATAAGGGCTCCGTGAAATACGGATCAAATCACATCATGATTCGCCCGGGAATGGACATAAAAAGCCGTTTGTGTATATACAAACGGCTTTTTATGTGATATCATTTATCTGTCAGTTTTCGTATTCGGGAGGGAGAGTGAGTATGCTTATCCGCAGGCGCATGTTTGTTTTCTGCTTTTCTTTTTTCGTATCGTCTCTGATATTTTCATCCCTTTCTCAATCCGCGAAGCTCGTGTCCGCGGCTTTCTTCGCCTGTGCACTCGCCGTTTCCGCAATCCTTCTTCGCAGATGCTCCGCCGACGGCGATAAACGAAAGAATTCTCCCTTTCGGGGCCTCACCGAAAAGAACAAGATACGCATTTTCGCAGTGTTCTTTTCGTCACTTCTTCTTGCCTCGCTGTTTTCCGCATTCACCTTCTTCCGTATGTACGGCATCCCCGAAAGATCGGTAACGGACGACGAACAGATCAGCGCGTCCGTCGTATCGAGAATCTGGAGTTCCTCGGGAAGCGGCGGATATAAGGTGCGCTTCCGCCCCGCCGACGGCGGGAAAACAATTTCGGCACTTGCCGTTATCCCCGATGAGTCCCTTGAACCGGGAGACGTGTTCACCTCACACGCCGCTGTGCATCCGCTCTCCGACGCGCCCCTGCCGGGCGGCGAACGCTATCTGCAATCACTTGGGTTATCGCTTTACATCGAGGTGTCCGACGGCGTAAAGCTGACCGGAGAGCGCAATTCCCCCGAGGCAGCGCTGTCATCCGTAAGATCGTCCCTGTCCGCGAAGATCAGGACATATATCGGAAAGGATGCCGGAGCGCTGTGCGCCGCGCTTCTCACCGGAGACCGCTCCGCACTTCCGGATAAGGTCAGCCTCGATTTTTCGAGTCTCGGGATTTCTCATCTTCTTGCGATAAGCGGGCTTCACATGACGGTGCTCTTCGGCGCGGCATCCGCGCTGATTCGCAGGACGCGCCTCGGGCGGCGTTCGCGCGAGATAATTCCGATCGTGCTTGCGCTCATGTATGCAGCGATCACCGGATTTTCGTCCTCCGTCATGCGTGCCGCGTTCATGCTCATCATCACGCGCACCGCATCCCTCATCGGAAGGCGCACCGACACGGCGACCGTGCTCGGCGAGGCCGCCTTTCTGATATGCATTTTCGATCCGTGCTCGGTGTTCGACATCGGATTTGTGCTGTCGGTGCTTTCCGTACTTGCGCTCACACTGTTTGAAAATCCCGCAGAGCATATACTGAAGAGCCGCACAAAAATTGCGAAGGTGCTTCTCTTCATTCCGAAAAATATGCTCATGACCCTCGCGGTAAGCGCGATGACCCTGCCGGTCACCTGTCTTGAATTTCAGTACATCTCCTTGGCTGCGCCGCTTGCAAACACGCTTTTTATTCCGCTCGTCACGCTGCTCATGTATCTGCTCGTGCCGTTTTCGATGCTGCTCCCGTTTCCCTCCGCCGCAAGCATATTCGGAAAGCTGTGCTCGGCGCTCGCCTCAGCGGTGCTCTCGCTTTCGTCATCGTTCGCGTCTCTGCCGGGGATCACCGTATCCTCGCGTTATCCGTTTTTCTTCCCGCTCTCCCTTTTGCTCGTGATCGTCCTTGCCGCCCTCGCCGTGTCAAAGCGAAAAAAGATTCCCGCACTTCTTCTCGCATTCTGTCTGTGCGCGATATCGGCATCGGTCGCCGTCTCGGAGATCATACGCTCGGACACCGTAAGCATACGGACCCTGTCAGACGGAAAGAACGACATCGTAGCGGTGGAGGACGAGTCGCGGCTTATGCTCATCGACTCATCATCGGGGTATTTTTCGTTCGCCTCGGACTGTATCGACGAAGAATACGACCGCCGCTTTTCCGAAATCGGAATGTACGTTTTCACTCACTATCACTCGCGCTGCGTGCCTCTTATGAAAAGACTGACATCAAATTACCGCATCGGCGAAATTCTCGTTCCCGAGCCGATGAACGAAGAAGAACGCACGCTCTGCGATGCAATGGTAAGAAGTGCGGAGAAGAACGGTGTCTCGCTGCGTACGTTTTCGGACGCTGTCTCATTCTCCGACGTATCGCTTTCCCTCGGCGCAAGATGCTGGATTCCGGACAGCTCGGAGGCGGTATTTTCCTTCACGGTAAGCGCCTGCGAAAAAAATGCCGTATATCTGTCGTCGTCGTTTTTCAAAGCGTCGCCCGCCTTTTGCGCGCTTACCGATGCCGGGAATGCCGATCTCTGCATTTTCGGCTCTCACGGTCCGAAGTACAAGGAGACGTTTGCCCTGCCGCGGAATTTCAGTCCGAAAAGAACCGTTTTTCTCGGAAGCAGTGCGGACTTTTTCCCCACGGGGCGCGCCGTCGGAATATCGGATTCGGGAGGACTTCTTCTCACCTCGGAGCATATCGAAACATGGAAGAAGGACTGAGCGCATTTTTCGTCCGTAACAGTGTGATTTTTACATATTTCTATTGACTTTGCGTGCCTCTCGGGGTATAATCCGTATGTTCGGGGATCGGAGTACAAAGTGCTCCGTTCCCGTTTTTTCGGGAAAAACCGGGAATCCGAGGAGAATTCATGAAAAACACTGTTTTGCAGAACGATTGGTACGGACGCGAGAAAATATCGAAGATACTCCTGAAGGTCGCACCGCCCGTCATGCTTGCACAGCTGATACAGGCTCTTTACAACATAGTTGACAGCTTTTTCGTCGGCATGTACTCAAACGATGCGCTGACGGCGCTCTCGGTCATATATCCGATGCAGCTCGTTATAATCGCGCTTGCGGTCGGCACCGGAGTCGGAGTAAACACATACATGGCGCGCAAATACGCACAGGAGCGGCCGAAGGACGCCGAAGCCGCCGCGGGATGCGGAACGGTTCTCGCACTCGTATCGTGGGCGCTGTTTGCCGCGCTATCGCTGATATTCATGCGTCCGTATGTAAAGACGAGCGCAACCTCGCCCGAAGCCGTGGAATACGCCGTCATTTACGGAAATATTGTCTGTGCGGGAAGCGTAGGCGTATTTCTCGAAGGAAATTGGACAAAGGTGCATCAGGCGCGCGGCAACATGCGCCGCCCGATGATCGCGCAGATCACCGGAGCGCTGACAAACATAATCCTCGATCCGATCCTTATATTCGGTATCGGTCCCGCTCCCGAAATGGGCGTTGCCGGCGCCGCCGCCGCAACGGTTATCGGGCAGATCTGTGCGGCGGTGATCGTGTCGGTCGGCGCGGTGTGCAAGCCACCGGAATTAAGGCATATGCGCCGGTTCATAAACAGGATCTACTTCTTCGGATACTCATCGATCCTCATGCAGCTTCTGTACACGGTGTACATACTCGCGCTCAACATAATCCTCGCGGGCTTTTCCGACGCCGCCGTGACCGTGCTCGGGCTTTACTACAAGCTACAAAGCTTTTTCTTCATTCCGCTTTTCGGACTTCAAACGTGCATCGTGCCGGTCCTCAGCTTCAACTTTGCAAAGGGCGACGGACAGCGCTGCCGTCAGACGATGAATTTGTCCTTCCTTATATCGTCGATGTTCATGCTGCTCGGCATCGTCTGCTTTGTATCCTTCCCCGTTCCGATGATCCGCCTGTTTTCCGACAGCTCTCAAGTCATCGAAATCGGGAAAATCGCCTTTCCGATAATCGGCGCGGGATTCGTTTCCGCGGTATTCGGAATCATCATGCCCACCTTCTTTCAGGCGATCGGCAAGGGCGCGCAGAGCACGTTCCTTTCCCTTCTCCGTCAGATATTCTGCCTTATCCCGATATTTTGGGCATTCTCGCTCGTCGGACTCAACTGCACATGGCTCGCTTTTCCGCTGTCCGAGACGATCTCGGGTGTCGCGGGGCTTGTCATGTACCGTGCGGAGTTGAAAAAATGGAGTAAGCATTCCGAAGGTAAAAAAAGCCCGTCAGACGCCGTTCTCAGACCGTCCCGTCCCGGCGTAATCATAACGATCGCGCGGGAGCACGGCTCCTCCGGCAAGCAGATCGGAAAGGTCGTTGCAGAGCGTCTCGGAATTCCGTTTTATTATAAGGAAATGACCGCACTCGCCGCCGAGGAAAGCGGACTCGACCGCGAATTCATATCGGACATCAACGCAAATTCCCCGAAAATCCTCCACGATCTGTATCTCAGCACGCACGTCGTTCAGCAGGCAGTCGCCGCTCAGGACCGCATAATCCGCCGCATTGCGGAAAACGGAAGCTGCGTTATCGTCGGGCGCTCCGCTGACTATGTTCTGCGGGATCACCCCGATCTTTTCAGAGTGTTCGTGTATGCGCCGAAGGACTTCAGAATAAAGCGGCTCGGCAAGGTATACGGCGACGATCCGGAAACGGCGGAAAAGAATATCCGCCGCTCCGACGGCGCACGCGCCGCCTATTACAGAAACATTTCGGGCAGGGTTTGGGGAGAGCGCGAAAATTACGATCTTATGATCTCGAGCGAGATCGGAATCGAAAGCAGCGCGGACATTATCTGCAAATACGCGGCGGCAAAGGAAAATGCGGACAGGGCTGCCCGATAAATACCGACCCACACAGTGCACGCAAGAAGGAGTTCGGCAAATGCCGAACTCCTTCTTCGCTTATTTGTTTAAATCCTGAATGGCGATGCTGTCAAAAATCAGCCCTGTTCCGCCGGGCTCTCGCCGTCCGTGTCGGTGCCCGTTTCGCTCTCCGCCCCGGTATCGGTCGAAGGCTCGGTGTCGGTTGAAGGTTCGGTATCCGTTGAAGGATCGGTGCCGCCGGGATTTCCGATCGGCTGTCCGACCGTGTATCCCTCCCACTCGGCAAATGCGCGGATCATATACACGATGTCCGTCATGTTTATGTTGCCGTCGCCCGTCAGATCTCCGCACTCAGTCTCAAAATCGCCGAGCTCGGCTCCGATCGTATAGCGGATATAGTACACAAGATCCCTCATATCGACCTTGCCGTCAAAATAAACGTCGCCGGTGATGCGCTGAACGCTGTCGTCGCGCATCCACACAGCGTAAAGTACCGCGGATGCATTTTCCCTGTAAACAGCGTTATCGGGTGCGGTATAGACAGCCTCCGTGCCCTGCTCGACAGCCCAGCCGCCGAAGGTGTACCCGTATCTCTCGACACCGTCGCAGACAAGAACAAGCTCTTCATTGATATGCTTCGGCTGAGGTGTCAGACGGCTTGCGCATCCGGTGACATATTCGACGGTGTAGATCGCGCCGGAGACATACTCGCAGTAATCAAGCACACACCATCCGCCGGGAATCCTTCCCCAAACATACGATGCGGTTGACACCGCCTGGGTCACGGTGATCTCGGTGCCGTCGGCAAGCTTATCGGCGACGGGATATGAGGTATCGGGACCCGTCCGCACATTGAGCGATATCTCGCTTGCGACGCGCCATATCTCAAACGCGCTCTCCGGCTCGGTCGCGTTGTATTTCGGCCAATATTTTTCCTTCGCGGAATTGCCGCGGGCGACGGAGCGCTCCTCGCGCTTGTCGGGAATCTCAAAATTATAGCACCAATAATATCCCGCATCGTATGCACCCTGATCGGAATTTTCCACCGCGTAGACGTAGTTCCAGACCTTCGGATAGAAATTCTGAAGCTCGTATTTGAGGTAGTAAAGCTGAGACATAAGCTTTGACGGATCGTAGCCGTTTTTCACACAGAACTCGCGGAGTTTCGTCCAGCGTCCGCTGCCCTCCGCTATATCGTGCCACTGACAGATTCCGTAGCTTGTTCCGTTATCTCCGAGCGCTTCGGGATTGAAGCCGGATTCCATCTCTATATTGGCAAGGATGCCGCACGCTGCCGCCGAATTAAGCTTCATATCTCCCGTGAGGAAATCATAAATTATATCAACATTGGAGCGTTCGGTGCCTTTTGCGGGCTCGTCAGCAAGCACCGCAACGAAAGGAAAAATCATAAGGAGTGCAAGGAATGTGCCGAGAATTCTTTTTTTCATTATGTAGGTTGCCTTTCTCCGGACAGCGCTTAATTCACATGCGCTTTTCGTCCGATCCTATATAAGATATTATAACACAATATGCGAATTTTTCAAGTATATATTCCTTAATTACACAAGGATAAATAAGGAATAAGAATTCGGCGGGATTGATTTTGCGCACTTTGTGTGATATAATTTATGCGGACGTGACGCGCCCGGTTTTCCGGACGCTCTTACATAATAAAAACGGAGCGCCGAATGTGCTCCGGACGACAGACCCGAAAGGAAAGCTCAAAATGAAAAAACTTGTAATGGGCAACGAAGCGATCGCATACGGTGCCCTTGCCGCGGGCGTATCCGTAGTCACCGGATACCCCGGAACGCCGTCCACGGAAGTGCTCGAAACAGTGGCAAAGCTCAAGAAGCGCGGCAGACTGCCCGACGTTTACGTTGAATGGAGCGTAAACGAAAAAACTGCCCTCGAGGTCGCGGCGGGTGCATCCTACTCGGGCGCACGCACGCTTGTAACAATGAAGCAGGTGGGGCTCAACGTAGCCTCCGATCCGCTTATGTCACTCGAATACGTCGGACTTCGCGGCGGTATGGTCATTCTCGTTGCGGACGATCCCGGTCCGATATCCTCGCAGACAGAGCAGGACACTCGCACCTTCGCCTCTTTCTCAAAGGTCCCGGTATTCGACCCTTCCTCACCCGAAGAAGCGTTTGCGATGATGCCGGAGGCATACAAGCTTTCGGAGAAATACGAAACGCCCGTGTTCATGCGTCCTACGACGAGAATATGCCACGCAAACGCGACGCTCGAAATCCCCGAAGCGTTCGAGGCAAAGAAAGCCGACGGATTCATAAAGGACCCGTCAAGATGGGTCATCTTTCCCCGTCTTTCGTATGCAAATCACAAAAAGATAGAAGAGCGGAACGCCGCCCTTTCCGATACGCTTTCATCATACGGAAGAAACAGCGTATCAGGCAGCGGAAGGCTCGGCATCGCCGCAGGCGGAGTCAGCGTCGCCTACGCGCTCGAAGCGCTGTCGCTTCTCCGTGCCGAAAACGGCGAGATCCCCGATATAAAATTCATGAAAACGGCGACCCCGTTTCCCTTCCCCGAAAAGCTCGCCGCGGATTTTCTCCGCGGTCTCGACGAGGTTCTCGTTTTCGAAGAGCTTGATCCGGTGATTGAACGCGCGCTCGCCTTCACCGCGCACAAATACGGGATCGGCGTGAAGATCCTCGGAAAGCTGACAGGAGACGTTGCGTGCGCCGGAGAAAATTCCGCAGAAAGCGCCGCCGCTGCGTTTGCGCGATTTTTCTCGGTCAAAGCGCCCGAATTTCCGGAGCCCGTCGACATGCCGCTGCCCGTTCGCCCGCCCACGCTATGCGCGGGATGTCCGCACCGCGCGTCCTTCTACGCCGTCAAGCAGGCAATGAAGGGACGCCGCAGCGTATTCTGCGGGGACATCGGCTGCTACACGCTCGGAAACGCCGCGCCTCTCGAGATGACGGACACCTGTCTCTGCATGGGTGCGGGAATCACGATTGCACAGGGAATAAAGCGCGCCGGAGACGACGCGGTCTGCTTCTCCTTCACCGGAGACTCGACCTTCTTCCACACCGGAATGGTCGGGATCGCAAACGCCGTATACAACGGCACCGATATGGTCGCGGTAATTCTCGACAATTCCACGACCGCAATGACGGGGCATCAGCCGAACCCTAACACGGGAAAGCGCGCATCCGGCGAGATCGCCGAGGTCATCGACATTGAGGGCGTACTGCGCGCGCTCGGCGTGCGCGATGTGGCAACGGTCGATCCTCTCGATCAGGCGGCGGCGATCGAGGCGGTGCGCCGCGCCGCCGACGGCGAGGGCGTCCGTGCAATAATCTTCCGTTCGCCCTGCATTGCGCTCTTCCGACCGGAAAAGCGCTGTAAGGTGAATACCGAAAAATGCACGGGCTGCCGCAGATGCATACGCGAGCTCGGATGTCCCGCGCTCGTCCGCGACGGCGAACGTGTGAAGATCGATGCCTCTCTCTGCTACGGCTGCACCGTCTGCGAGACGGTATGCCCGTTCGGCGCGATATCCCACTGAGGACGCCAGACCAACCGAAAGGAAAAACGAAAAATGATAAACATAATTCTGTGCGGAGTCGGCGGTCAGGGCACCGTCCTTGCATCGAAGATTCTCGCATCCGCGGCAGGCGCGCGCGGCGAATCGGCGCACACCGCCGAGACGATCGGCATGGCGCAGCGCGGCGGCAGCGTAGTAAGCCACGTCCGCATCGGCGAAGGCGCATATTCACCGCTGATCGCCAAAGGATGCGCCGATGCGATCATCGCGTTCGAGCCTGCCGAGGCGGTCCGCGCCTTTCCGTATCTGAAAAAGGGCGGATCGGTCACGGTAAGCTCTTCTCCGGTCAAGCCCGTAACGGACTCGCTTGCCGACAAGCCGTACAGCGCCGACGATATGATAGAATTTCTCGAAAAGCAGGACATACGTTTGACCGTAGTCGACGGCGGCGAGATCATCCGTGAAGCGGGAAGCGCAAAATCCCTCAACGCAGCGCTCATCGCCGCCGCCTGCGCATCGGGTGCGGTTCCGTTTTCCGTCGAAGAAATCGAGAATGTTGTGCGAAACGAGCTCAAGGCGGAATACGCTGAATCGAACCTCCGCGCGATAGCCGCGGGTGCACGCGCCGTTCTCGGATAAAAGCCGGGGCATCGGAAATAACGGTTTAGGATCTTGGCAAAATTGTCGAAATCGTTTTGCCGATCATCGGATAATTGCCCGAATCGGGCGCGCGTGCCGTTCTTCTGTTTTGGGAAGAACAATCGCTTTTTATCTGCTTTCCGTACACACAAAAAGGCTGACCGTCCGGTCAGCCTTTTTCATTCGGAGAAACGAAGCATCATCTCCGATTCAAATCGGGTCATTCTTCGTTTGCTTTCATTTTTTCGTAAGTGAACACCGCGCCGAGAAGGAAAACGATTCCTCCCGTGAGAACGCCCGCCGTATAGATCTGACGGCGGCGGCGGATCCTTTTTGACAGCGCGTCAAATCCGTCCGGATTCTTCATCGTTACGGTGATACCCGCGTGCTGCGCGTTTTTCTTCATGCTTTTTATATATGCCTTGTAATAGTTTCTGCATGCCGGACAGCTCTTCAAATGCTCCTCTACGATCACGCGGCTCGCCGCGCTCGCTATTCCGTCGCGGCAAAGCGGAATGAGATCTCTCACCGTGTCACATCGCATATTCATTTTCAAGTTCCTCCGTAATCTTCTTTCTTGCTCTGAAATATATCACCTTCGCCGAATTTTCGCTGATCTTCAGCGAACGCGCGATCTCTGCATAGCTCATTCCCGCGTATGCGCGCAGCAGCACCACGTTCCGGTGCTTTTCCGGCATACCGGCGACGACACGGCGGACCGCGCGGACAAGCTCGCGCCTGTCAAGCTCGCTCTCCGGATCGGAGTTTTCAAGATACGCGCACGTCATAAGCCCTACATACGAATCCTCAACGCTCATCTTCTGCTTCTTCATATATTTGAAGTAAACGTGCTTCGCTATCGACGCGAGCCATGTGAACACATCGGATTCGCCCTTGAAGCGGTGAATGGACAGATACGCCTGAAAGAAAGTCTCCTGCGTCAGTTCTTCGGAGACCGATTCATTCCTCGAAAGCTTCAAAAGGAAAGAATAGACGCGGGCGAAGTATTCACGGTACAGTTTTTCAAAATCCTGCGTTTTGTATTCCTCCCTTCTTTTCGGTCAATCATATTGTATCGCCTTTTTCGGATAAGTTTGTGAACAAAATGAAAAATCTGAGCTCCGCCGAAATTTTTTCCGAAAAAGTGTAACCTTTTCGATTCCGCCGGCACTAACAATTAAAAGCAAACGAAAAACAGGAGCGGCGGAATCCGTCCGGATGCATCCGCCGGGATTTTTGAGGATCGGAGTGCGCATATGAGCTTTAATATAAAAGGTACGGGAATGTACGTTCCCGAAAAAATCGTAACGAACGACGATCTTTCGAAGATCGTGGAAACAAACGACGAGTGGATAGCAAAGCGAGTCGGAGTGAAAAGACGTCACATATCGACCGGCGAAACCGCCGCCGACATGGGGCTGAAAGCAGCCGAGCGCGCGCTCGGCAATGCCGGGATCACTCCGGAGCAGCTCGATCTCATAATCGGCGCGACGGTCTCGGGTGAGAACGTTCTTCCCTCCGTATCGTGCGATATACAGGGCAAGCTCGGCGCCGGATGCATGGCGTTCGACATAAACGCGGCGTGCTCGGCGTTCATATTCATGCTTGATGTGGCGGCGGGATTCTTCGCAAAGCAAAAGCTGAGAAACGTGCTTGTAGTCGGCGCGGAACGCATGAGCCGCATAGTCGATTGGTCCGACCGCTCCACCTGCGTTATTTTCGGAGACGGTGCGGGAGCCGCGGTGCTCTCCCCCGGAGACGGCTACGAAGCCTCAACCTTTCACGTCGAGGGCGGAGACAGCGTGCTGCGCGTTCCGCAGGAGCCCGGAATCTCCCCGTTTTTCTCCGGAGACGGTGCAAAGCCCTACATCCACATGAACGGTCAGGAGACCTTCCGTTTCGCAGTCAACTCGATGACCGCCGATATAACGAAGGTGCTTGATGACGCCGGACTTACGATGGACGACATAGCGCTTGTGATCCCGCATCAGGCAAATTACAGGATCATAAAATTTGCCGCCGAGAAATTGGGCGTTCCCGAAGAGAAATTCTTTGTCAACATCGCGGAGTACGGAAACACGTCCTCCGCAAGCATTCCGATCGCGCTCTGCGAGGCTCTGCAAAGCGGAGCCGTACACAGGGGAGACCGCGTGATCTTCTCCGCATTCGGCGGAGGGCTCGCCTCTGCCGCCTGCATAGTAAAGCTGTAAAATCCGCCGAAAGGCAGGAAATATATATTTAATTCCAAGGAGAAAAAATCATGATACTCGAAAAAATCGCATCCATGCTCGCTGAAATCTGCGACACCCCCGCCGAGGAGATCACCGCCGAAAGCAAATTTGCCGATCTCGGAATCGACTCCCTCGACGTCACCGAAATCCTTATGAAGCTTGAGGACGAATTCGGCGTGACCCTCGAGATGGATCCGTCCATCACATCCGTAGGCGATCTTATTTCCAAGATCGAAGAGCAGCAGAAATAAAAGCCATGATCAAATCACCGATATGCGAAATGATCGGGATCAAATACCCGATCTTTCAGGGCGGCATGGCGTGGATCGCCGATGCGAATCTCGCCGCCGCCGTATCAAACGGAGGCGGACTCGGAATAATCTCCGCAATGAATGCGGATGCCGAATACCTCCGCGGGCAGATCGTGCGCGCCCGTGAGCTTACGGATGAGCCGTTCGGCGTAAACATTATGCTGATGAGCCCGTTCGCCGACGAGGTCGCGCAGATCGCGGCGGAAGAAAAGGTAAAGGTCATTACAACCGGTGCCGGAAATCCGACAAAATACATGAAGCTGTGGAAGGACGCGGGAATCACCGTTGTCCCGGTAGTGGCATCGTGCGCTATGGCAAAAATGGTCGAGCGCGCGGGAGCCGACGCGGTTATCGCGGAGGGGCAGGAATCCGGCGGACACATCGGAGAGCTTTGCACAATGGCGATGGTTCCGCAGGTCGCGGATGCCGTTTCGATCCCCGTGCTTGCCGCCGGAGGAATCGCCGACGGACGCGGAGTTGCGGCATCGTTCATGCTCGGAGCAGTCGGAGTTCAGCTCGGAACACGTTTCCTCGTCGCGCGCGAATGCGGAGTACATCAGAATTACAAGGATGCCGTGCTCGCCGCCGGGGACATATCCACGGTAACGACGGGACGCCGCTTCGGCGGAAACACCTGCCGTCAGATCAAGAATACCTTCTCGCGCAATTTTATAAAGGAAGAGTATTCGCCCGAGGCGACCGCCGAAAGCGTCGCAATGCTCGGTGCGGGCGCACTGCGCCGCGCCGCCGTTGACGGCGACGCAAAGAACGGATCGCTTCTCTGCGGTCAGATCGCGGGGCTTGTGAACAAGGAGCAGAGCGCCGCCGAAATCATCGAGGAAATATTCTCGGAGGCGGAAGAGCTGCTGCGCGGAACAAAATTCGCGGACTGAGCTTCTCTCCGTAAACGTATGTGCCGCAAACAATGAAAGCTGCGGCGGAATCGCTTGATCACCGATTGATCACCGATCACTCGAATCGCTGAAATGCGTGAGAGCGCGCGCCCGAAAGAAAGATGTGCGAAGCGTTTGCCCGCGGGGGCTTCCCCGCCCGAGGCTGACATTCGGTCTACGCTTCGCTTCATCAAGTTTGCCCGCGGGGGCTTCCCCGCCCGAGGAGTTGTTATGGGAAAAATATCATTTGTGTTTTCCGGTCAGGGCGCGCAGTTCGCCGGAATGGGTAAAGTATTCTACGAGAACTGCGAAAGAGCGCGAAATCTTTTCAACAAAGCCGAAGAAGCACGTCCCGGAACGATCGCGCAGTGCTTCGATGGCAGCGCCGACGAACTCAAAATGACGGAAAACACGCAGCCCTGCCTGTATCTTGCGTCTCTCGCCGCATCCTATGCAATGGACGATGCGGGAATTTCCGCCGACATGACCGCGGGATTCTCACTCGGCGAGATATCGTCGCTTGCGTATGCGGGCGCGTACACCGCCGAAGAGGGCTTTCGCATCGTATGCCGCCGCGCCGAACTCATGGCGCATGCCGCTGCGGAAAATCCCGCGTACATGGCAGCCGTTGTGAAGCTCCGCGCGGAAAAGATCGAAGAAATTGCCTCAAAGTTCAGCCGCACTTATCCGGTAAACTATAACAACGCGGAGCAGACCGTGATCTCCGGCGATCCCGCGGAACGCGACGCATTCGCCGCGGAAGTGAAGGCTGCCGGCGGAAGGCTGATACCTCTCGCGGTATCGGGCGGATTCCATTCGCCGTTTATGGCACAGGCCGCCGCCCGCTTCGGGGAATTTCTCCGAAGCGCCGATATAAAGGCTCCGTCGATCCCCGCATACTCAAACTTCACGGCGGGGCTTTACGGGGACGATGTGCGCACGCTGCTTGAAAACCAGATCAATCACCCGGTGCGCTGGCAGAAGACCGTTCTCGATATGGCGCAAAACGGCGCCGACACATTCGTCGAGCTCGGTGCGGGCTCAACGCTCGCCAAGCTTATATCGAAAACTCTTCCCGACGCGAAGGTTTTCAGCGTATCGGGATATGAAGATATCGAAAATATCAAAGAAGCTCTGTAACTGAAAGGAAACGCCATGCTTAAAGGAAAAGTCGCTCTTGTCACGGGAGCCGCACGCGGAATCGGAAGAGCAATATGCGAAAACTTCGCCGATTGCGGCGCGGATATCGCTTTCTTCTACGCCTCAAACGACAGCGCCGCCGAGGAATGCAAAGCATCTGTCGAGGCACGCGGCGTAAAGTGCCGCGCCTATAAATGCGATGTCTCCGATTACCACGCGGTCGAAGAGGCTTTCAAATCGGTCGTCACCGAATTCGGCACGGTCGATATTCTCGTAAACAACGCGGGCATCACACGCGACCGCCTCGTTCTCGCAATGAAGGAACAGGATTTCGACGACGTTATCGCCGTGAATCTGAAAGGTGCGTTCAACCTGATAAAGCAGGTCTATCCCGTGCTCGCGCGCAAGAGGAGCGGCAGGATTATCAACATAAGCTCCGTTGCGGGGCTCTGCGGCAATCCCGGACAGCTCAACTACTCCGCCTCAAAGGCAGGGCTCATCGCAATGACGAAGACCGTCGCAAAGGAGCTTGCCGCACGCGGCGTGACCTGCAACGCAATAGCCCCCGGATTTGTCGAAACGGACATGACCAAGGACATCGCGCAGAGCGCACCTCTCGCCGATGCGATACCGATGAAGCGGTTTGCAAAGCCGGAGGAGATCGCCGCACTCGCGTCGTTTCTCGCCTCCGACAGAGCCGCGTATATCACCGGCGAGGTGATCCGCTGCGACGGCGGACTCGCAATGTAACGTCCGCCGGAAAGCCGAAGGACGATCGAAAAAACATTTTCCGCTTTGCCGCCGCCCGGCGTTTTTGACGGCAGAACGTCACCCGATCCCACAGAGAAAGGAAGCTTCCGTACAACGGAAGCTACGGTCATAGAAATGAAAAGAGTAGTCGTAACCGGACTCGGAACCATATCCCCCGTAGGTCACTCGGTCGCCGAGACATGGGCATCGCTCATCGCCGGAGTGAACGGAATCGCACCGATCACATACTTCCCCACCGACGATATAAAATACAAGCTCGCCGCACAGATCAAGGATTACAATCCCACCGATTTTCTCGATAAGATGACCGCGCGCAAGACCGATCTGTTCGTTCAGTATGCGCTTATCGCATCCGAGGAAGCGATGAACGACAGCGGCATCGCGGGCAATGTGGCGCCCGAAAGACTCGCCGTATACTACGGATCGGGAGTCGGAGGATTCAACACGATGTGCTCCGAGCATGAGGCTCTCCTCTCAGGCGGACCGCGCCGTGTATCGCCTCACTTTATCCCAAAAATGATAAGCAATATCGCAGCCGGAAACATTGCAATAAAGTACGGCGCTCACGCCGACTGCGTTGCGGTATCCACGGCATGCGCATCGGGCACGACTGCCGTCGGCGAGGCTTACCGCCTCATCTCCGGAGGATACGCCGATGCAGCAATCTGCGGAGGCTCCGAAGCCGCGATAACGCCCCTTACCGTTGCCGGATTCGGCAACTGCCAGGCTCTCACCGCGTCCGAGGACGTGAACGCAGCGTCCATCCCCTTCGATAAAAGACGAAGCGGATTTGTTCTCGGAGAAGGCGCCGGAACTCTGATTCTCGAAGAATACTCCCACGCAGTCGCGCGCGGAGCAAACATATACGCCGAAGTCTGCGGCTACGGTTCGACCTGCGACGCACACCATGTCACCGCGCCCGATCCGGGTGCCGCCATGAGCGCGAAGGCAATTGCCGACGCGCTGAAGGATGTCGCATATGAGCCCGAAAAGCTCTATATCAACGCTCACGGAACTAGCACTCCGCTCAACGACCGAACCGAGACCGCCGCAATAAAGAAGGCGCTCGGCGAAAGCATTGCCGCAAAGATCCACATGAGCTCGACCAAGTCGATGACGGGTCACATGCTCGGCGCAGCGGGCGCACTTGAAGCGATCGTCGCGATCAAAGCGATATGCGGCGGCATAGTTCCCCCGACAATCAACTATCTTGAAAAGGACGAGGACTGCGACCTCGACTGCACGCCGAACAAAGCGGTTTCGTGCGAGATCACGACGGCAGCCTCGACCTCGCTCGGCTTCGGCGGTCACAACGCCTGCGTAGCGTTCAAAAAAATCGACTGACACCGCAAATTCCCGTCGGAGCATCATCACAGCCGCCCCGGCAATAAAATATTGCCTCTATTCGGAAGGAGATTCACCATGGACATCAAAACCGTCGCAAAGCTTGCGGAAATCATAGACAAATACGGTCTTACAAAGATCGACATAACGGACACTTCCGTCCGATACCTGCTCGAAAGAGAATGCGCTTCCCCCGTTCAGGCAGCCGCGGCAGTTCCCTCACCGACTCCCGCCGCTCCCGCCGACGAAAGCGCCGCAGAGGAGCCCCGCTCCGTAAACGGAACGGTGCAGAAATCCTCCCTTGTCGGCACGGTGTACCTCGCTCCGCAGGAAGGACGCGATCCGTTCGTTTCCGTCGGCTCCGAGGTTAAGAAGGGCGATACCGTATGCATAATCGAATCCATGAAGATGCTCAACGAAATTCCCGCGGAGCGTGACGGCAGGATCACCGCCGTCCTTGTCTCGAACGAGGAAACGGTTGAGTACGGTCAGGGACTTTTCGTTATCGAATAATGCGGAGGATTCAATGAACAAGGAAGAAATCAAAAAGATCCTGCCACACCGCGACGATATGCTTCTCATCGACGAAGCCGAGATCGTTGACGGCAAGGCTCATGCCAAAAGAAAGATCACCGGAGAGGAATTTTTCCTTCGCGGTCATTTTCCCGGAAATCCCGTCGTTCCCGGCGTGATACTGTGCGAGATACTCGCGCAGTCCACCTGCGTGCTTCTCGCCGACACGATGGACGACAGCGTGACCCCGTACTTTTCCGGGCTGAACAACGTAAAATTCAAGCATCCCGTAAAGCCCGGCGATACCGTCGAGACCGAGTGTGAGATTACAAGAGCGAAGGGCGTGTTCTATTTCGCTTCCGGAAAAGGCTTTGTCGACGGAAAGCTCTGCGTGAGCGCGGATTTCTCTTTTGCCCTAGTAAAAAAGGACTGATCCCGCCGGCGCTCCGATACAATTCCCGTTTTGCCTAAGGAGAATAAAGTGTTCGATAAAATTTTATGTGCAAACCGCGGCGAGATCGCCGTCAGAGTGATTCGTGCCTGCCGCGAAATGGGGATAAAAACCGTCGCGGTATATTCCGAAGCCGACAAAAATTCCCTCCATGCCGCCCTCGCCGACGAATGTGTCTGCGTAGGAGGACCGAGCGCCTCGTCAAGTTACCTTAATCAGGAAAACATTATCAGCGCTGCGCTTGCTACAGGAGCACGCGCGATTCATCCCGGATACGGCTTTCTCGCAGAGAACGCCTCCTTCGCCCGTCTCTGCGAGGCGAGCGGGATCGTGTTCATCGGTCCCGACGGTGACACCATCGAGAAGATGGGAAACAAAAACAATGCCCGAGAGCTGATGATAAAGGCGGGAGTGCCCGTTATACCCGGATCGGGAGCTCTTTCCGACGCTGCGGAAGCCAAGGCTTTTGCCGAAAGCATCGGATATCCCGTGCTGATAAAAGCATCAGCGGGAGGCGGCGGAAAAGGGATCCGTCTCGTCGGAAGTGAAAGCGAGCTTGAGGATGCGTTCATCAACGCCTCGGAGGAAGCGCGCCGTGCGTTCTCCGACGGAGAGGTGTATATGGAAAAATACCTCTCACCCGTCCGTCACATCGAAGTCCAGGTGCTCGCCGACGAATACGGAAACACCGTCACGCTCGGAGAGCGCGACTGTTCCCTGCAGCTCAACAGGCAGAAGGTCATCGAAGAAACCCCCTGCCCCGTGCTTTCCGAAGATACAAGACAGCGCATGTTCGATGCCGCGCGCGCCGCTGTCTCCGCCGCCGGATACACGAATGCCGGAACGGTCGAATTTCTTCTCGACGGTGACGGGAACTTCTACTTCATCGAAATGAACACGCGGCTTCAGGTGGAACACGCTGTTTCCGAAGAGGTCTCAGGAATCGATATCGTCAAGTGGCAGATCCGCATAGCTTCAAAGCTTCCGCTCTCCTTCACTCAGGACGACGTTGTCCTGCGCGGTCACTCGATTGAATGCCGCGTCAACGCGAAATCACAGGGACAGATCGATTTTCTGCATTTGCCGAGCACGACGAGAGTCCATTTTGATTCCGCACTCGTTCAGGGAGAAAGGATATCTCCCCTTTACGATTCAATGCTCGGAAAGCTTGTCGTTTACGCTCCGACGCGCGACGAGGCTATCCGCAAAACCGAAGCTTCGCTTGCCGAGGTTGCGATCCAGGGCGTGGAAACAAACATCGACGATCTGCATACCATTATTTTCGAGGATGCCTTCCAATCCGGGGAATACGACACCTCATACCTCGAAAAGCTCTTTAAAAAATGAAACACTTCGTTTTCGCGCATCGCGCGGGAACGTCAGACATAAAACAGAAAGGCGGGGATCTTTCAGATGAACAACATTATCGGAATGTTCAGAGGATCGAAAAACTCTCTTGAGAGCGGCGGTATCAGCGCCGCCGACACAACGGATGATCTTATCCGCTGTCCCGACTGCAAGTGCTTCGAATCGAGAAAGGCGATTGCCAAAAATAAGGCGGTATGCGCAAACTGCGGTCACCACTTCCGCGTATCGGCGCGCAACCGCATTGTAATGATTGCCGACCGTGATACATTCACCGAGCATGATGCCTCCGTGACCTCATGCGACCCGCTCGACTTCCCGGGATACCGGGACAAGCTCGAACGGGCGAAGGATGAGACGGGCGAAAATGAAGCGGTGATAACCGGCGAGGCGAAGATCGGCGGCGAGTGCTGCGTCATAATCTCGATGGAGCCGCGCTTCATCATGGCAAGCATGGGATCTGCGGTCGGCGAGAAAATCTGCCGTGCATTTGAGTACGCGACGGAAAACCACCTTCCCGTGGTCGCGTTTACCGCATCCGGCGGCGCGCGCATGCAGGAGGGCATCCTCTCGCTCATGCAGATGGCAAAGGTGAGCGCCGCGGTCGGACGCCACGGGGACGCGGGAAATCTCTATATAACCGTGCTTACCGATCCGACCACTGGCGGAGTTACCGCAAGCTTTGCAATGCTCGGCGACATCATTCTTGCCGAACCTCGCGCACTTGTCGGATTTGCGGGGCGCCGCGTGATCGAGCAGACCACGAAGAAAAAGCTTCCGGAGGACTTTCAGCGTGCGGAATTTCTTCTCGAGCACGGCTTCTGCGATGCCATCGTGGAGCGCCGCAATATGAAAAAGACGCTCGCGTTTCTTCTGCGCGCTCACTCCTATACCGAAAAAAACGACTCTGAAAAGGCAAAGGAGGACTGACGATGGAACCGTATGAAAAAGTAAAGCTTGCGCGTTCGAGCGACCGCCCGACGGTGCGCGAATACATCAACGCCCTTTTCCCGAATTCCGTTGAGCTTCACGGAGACAGGTGCTTCGGCGACGAAAGCGCCATGGTCGGAGGAATCGGCTATCTCGGCAAAACTCCCGTCACCTTCATCGGAATCGACAAGGGACGCACCACCGAGGAGCGGATCAAAAACCATTTCGGCTCTCCGGGACCCGAGGGATACAGAAAAGCCCTCCGCCTCATGCGTCAGGCATCGAAATTCCGCCGTCCCGTCATCACCTTCGTAGATACCGCAGGAGCATACTGCGGCGAGGAAGCGGAGATGCGCGGGCAGGGTCAGGCGATCGCGCAGAATCTCATGGAGATGATGAAGCTCGACTGTCCTGTGGTCACGCTCGTCACCGGAGAAGGCGGATCCGGCGGTGCACTCGGCATCGCGGTATCCGACAGCCTGTACATGCTTGAAAATGCCGTTTATTCCGTGATCTCTCCCGAGGGATGCGCGGAAATACTGTTCAAGGATGCGAAGCGGAGCGCAGACGCCGCGAAAACGCTGTGCATAACGGCAGGCGACATGGTCCGCTTCGGTGTCGCCGACGGCATCGTCAGTGAGAATTTCGACAACTTCCCGTTCATGTGCAAAAGGATATCTCTTCTTCTCTCAAGCGAGATCGAGCGTCTTTCGGCAAAGACGGCGGAGGAGCTCCGATGCGAACGGTACGACAGATTCCGCAAGATCGGCGTTTTCTGCGAAAACTGATTTCTCCTTACTTTGCGCGCTCACACCGAAATCGGTGCGGGCGCGCATTTTTTTCGTCCTTTTTGCAGATAATAACAAACAGCTCCCGCAGACGCGGAGAGAAAAACGCAAAAAGGAAGTGCCAAAATGTCAAGATTTACTTTGCCGAGAGACATATACCACGGTCCCGGTTCCCTTTCGGAAATCGCAAAGCTCAAAGGAAAAAAAGCATTCGTCGTCACAGGGGGCGGATCGATGAAGCGCTTCGGATTCCTCGGAAAAACGCTCGAATTCCTGCGTGAAGCAGGAATGGAGACTCACGTTTTCGAAGGGGTCGAGCCCGACCCGTCGGTGGAGACCGTACGCCGCGGAGCCGAGGAAATGAAGATATTCTGCCCCGATTGGATAGTGGCGATCGGCGGCGGCTCCCCGATCGACGCGGCAAAGGCGATGTGGGCATTTTATGAGCATCCCGACATTTCATTTGAATCGCTCTGCACTCCGTTCAGCTTTCCGGAGCTTCGGCAAAAGGCTCATTTCTGTGCGATCCCGTCAACGTCGGGAAGTGCGACCGAGGTCACTGCATTTTCCGTGATAACCGATTATGAAAAGGGTATCAAATACCCGCTTGCCGATTTCAACATCACGCCCGATGTCGCCGTCGTCGATCCCGATATCGCGCAAACCATGCCGCCAAAGCTTGCCGCTCACACGGGAATGGACGCATTCACCCACGCGGTCGAGGCATATGTTTCGACCCTTCACTCGGAATTCACCGATCCGCTCGCGCTCCGTGCGATATCACTCGTTTCGGAGTATCTCATCGATTCCTTCGGAGGAGAGCGCACCGCGCGCGAAAAGATGCATTACGCGCAGTGTCTCGCCGGAATGGCGTTTTCAAACGCGCTGCTCGGAATAACTCATTCCATGGCGCACAAGACCGGAGCCGCCTTCTCCGGCGGACACATCGTCCACGGATGCGCGAACGCGATGTATCTGCCGAAGGTAATCCGCTTCAACTCCAGAACCCCCGAAGCAAAGAAGCGGTATGCGGATATCGCGCGCAGCCTCGGACTCGCCGGAAGCCATGAAGAAGAGCTCGTTTCATCGCTCATCGGACGCATTGAGGAGATGAACTCACAGCTTTCGATCCCATCATGCATAAAGGATTACGAAGGCGGGATCATCTCGGAGGAGGAATTTGAGGAAAAGCTTCCGTCTGTCGCGCGTCTTGCGGTCGAGGATGCCTGCACGCTCTCAAATCCGCGAAAGATCAATGCAGGCGAGATGGAGGAGCTGCTTCGCTGCTGCTACTACGGCACCGAGGTCGATTTCTGAGTCCGACGGACACACGCGGAGCGAATATTCGCTCGCCGGCATATGTAACAAATATTTCGGTTTCGAGCGGCATATTTCGCTTAAATATGACGCTCGTCGCTATTTTTTAGCTGGGCATTTAAAGTAAATAAATTTATTTGAAAATATTTTTGAAAAAACTATTTACAATTATGCAACTGTGTATTACAATGATATCGGAAAATAAAACCTCGAAAGGAGGAGATACCGTTGGTTTGCTGAGCCTGCCGAAAGCTGCCGCAAGGTAAATCCGTTCGGACCCGGATAAAAAGACCGCGCATCCGCCGTCTTTATCCGCAGGGCGGAGCGCGTTAACTTTCTGTCCGTTTTTCCGAAATCAGAACACTTCGGAACGAAAAAAAGGAAGGACAGAAAAATGACAAAAAAGTTTTTTGCGGTTTTTATTCTCATATGCATACTCGTAACGACAGTTTCCGTCACGGCAAATGCCGACGCACCTTACCGTGAGCCCGGCTACATCAATCACTATTCGGCATACTATATAAGAAATGCCAAAAGCGGGCTCTATCTTGACCTTCAGGCAAGCGGAACGACGAACGGAACCCATTTTCAGCAATACACGTTCGGAGATCCGTCAGAGGTATTTACTCTTATCTCGGTAAGCACAGATGTATATGCCGTAAAGAGCACCTTCTACAATGCAGAAGGCAGAAGCATGGTAATGGACGGAAGGTCGAACTGTGTCGCAGGAGCGCAGGTGATCCTCTATCCGCGTGTAAGCGAAGCGCCCGAACAGGATTGGTATTTCAGGCGCAATGACGACGGTACATACTGCATTTCACCGAAAAAGAATGTATACCTGAATCTCGCAGTTGAGGGTTCTTCAACATCAAACAATGCAAAGGTCAAGCTTGAAGCGCGCGCTTCTTCCGACAATCAGAAGTGGTATCTCGAGCCCGTGAGTGCCGCGGATTTTCAGCCTAAGTATATGTTCCCGGATCCGGAGAACGGGGTAACGCCTTACAGAAACGTATCTTCAGGCTATAAAACATCCGAAAGACCGACCCATTACGCATTAGACATTATCGGAAAAAACGCCGATATCTCCTACCAAAATATTTACTCTCCCACTTCGGGAACAGTTGTTTTCAGCAACTATACCGGCGAAGCGGGATATTACGTCATAATAGAATCCGATATGTGCTGGCGCGGAACGGGTAAAAAGATCAAATACACTTTCGGGCATCTTGCTTGGAAATCCGAATTAAAAGTCGGACAGCGTATTCTTCCGTGGGACTTTATAGGTTATGTCGGGGATACGGGGGATCCCGATCCCGTATACGGACCTCCCGGATTTCACCTTCATACTGCTATATTCCATGTTAAAAATAATGCCCGGCTCTGGCCCGATGGCGACAATTGCCATAATCCTCAGTTTTTCCATTCCAACACCGATTTTGTAGGTGACCTGTCTTCAACGTCTCCGTAACACTGCCCCCCAAAATATAACAAAATATAAAGGAGAACTCACATGAAAAAGATTGCTGTTGTGATTTTTGCGGCGCTTCTTACAGCCTCCGTTTTCGCGGGATGCGATAAAAAAGACACGCCTCCCAAGGAGACCCGGAGTGCAGTACATACCGACGCTGCGCCTTCTGAAGTAACGACCGAAGCCCCTGCCGTAACGACCGAAGCTCCGACCGCGAACATAGGAATCGGAGGTTCGCGCCCTAACTACTTCACCAAAGAATATCATTTCGTCTACACCAGTATTCCCGGAGAGCTGATAGATCAGGTCGGCGATGACAATTTTCAGAAATGGCTTGAAGAGGATCTTAACTACAATCCGGGTGCTGTAGGCAAAATCGACTCAAAGCCTCTTTATATATACGATTTCATAAAGCACTTCAACATTTCCAAAGAAGATTTCATCGCCGCAGACAAAGTCGCAGGCGGCAAATACCGCCAATTCACCGACGGAATGATCGATGCGCTTTATTCCGACGATCAGAGCGAGATCAACAGATACTTCGTCAGCCCCTTCTCTTTCCTTGTCGGCAACACGATCTATACTCCCGAATGGATCTGCAATCACAGCCATGAGGAAGTAAACGCCGTCGGAATATCCGATCAGGCAATTGCAGACAAGATGGGTATGTGGAAAGCGGACTTTACCGCCGAGCAGTTCGAACAGTTAAAGGAATTCTGCGAATCCAACTCAATCAGCTACACTCTCGATGTCGACGAAAATACCCTCGGCGATCCCGTTGATCCGAACACTTCGAGAATAACGCCGCCTGCAACCGGAACCGATACCGCACCTTCCGAAGATACCGAATCATAAGATCGCAAGATAAAAAATCCCGTGCACGGCACGGGATTTTTCTTTTGGGATATCATATTATAATCTCGTCAAGGCTGCGCTTCGGCACGAAATGAACATTCGCGCTGTTGCGGAAATACTTCGTGTTTCCGTCCTGCGCCTCGCAGAGGATTACGGTCTCCGCCTTTTTGCCGAGCGCGATCAGCAGGCGAGGAAGTACGTTCTCCGAAAGACCGAGAAGCAACGCGCACTTTTCGGGGGAAAACGATCCTATCATGCACGCGCCGTATCCGGCCTCCGCAGCGGCAAGCGTCACGGACTGCGCGGCGATCCCGACATCCATTGCGGAGAAATCGTTCATGCTTTCGCTTACGTTCTTATCATGGCATATCACGATAAACGCAGTCGGATGACCGCCGTCGGGCGGAAGCTTTCTGTCGGTGATATCCCCCGCCCAGCGGGTAAGCGCGAGCAGCGCTTCCGTCTCGTCCTTTTCAAGCACGAGACGGAATTTAAGAGTCTGCGCGTTTCGCGCTGACGCGCTCAGCCTTGCGCAGTCAACGAACGATGCGAGAGTCTCACGGTCAAAGCGCACGCTTTCGTCAAAGGTGCGGATACTGCGGTTCTCTATGATAAGCTCTTTCAGGTCAATCGGCATCATTTTACATCGATTATCGACTCATCCCAGATATCGGGAGCGCAGTATCCGAGGAAGTTGACCGCGGTCGCCGCGACATCGGAAAGTCCGAATGCACCTTTCTTTACGGTATAATTCTTATCAGTGGAGTTATCGTAGATCACGAACGGAACGGGGTTGAGCGTATGGCTCGTCTTTGCCTTGAAGCCGTGCTCGCCCTTCTTCGGCTCGCCGGTCTTCTTATCGATCTCGTACATCTCGTCGGCGTTGCCGTGATCTGCGGTTATGAGCGCAACTCCGCCGAGCTTATCGATAACGGTGAGGATGCGTGCAAGCTGCAGGTCAAGCGCTTCCATCGAGCAGCGCGTCGCAAGATAGTTTCCGGTGTGTCCGACCATGTCGCCGTTCGGGAAGTTGACCCGCAGGCACTTGTATTTTCCGCTTTCGAGAGCCTCGATGAGCGCGTCGGTGATCTCGGCGCACTTCATCCACGGGCGCTGCTCAAAGGGAACAACATCCGACGGGATCTCGACATATGTCTCAAGCTCCTCGGAGAATTTGCCCGAGCGGTTTCCGTTCCAGAAGTATGTCACATGACCGTACTTCTGTGTTTCGGAGATCGCATACTGAGTTACCCCGGTATCGCAGAGGTATTCGCCCATCGTTCCGGTGATCTCAGGCGGAGCGACAAGGTATCTCGACGGAATATGGAGGTCGCCGTCGTACTCGAGCATTCCCGCATATACGACCTTCGGTGTGCGGATGCGGTCGAATTTGTCGAAGTCGTCTCCCGCCTCGAAAGCCTTCGATATCTCGATCGAGCGGTCTCCGCGGAAGTTGAAGAAGACCACGGCGTCACCGTCGTTGATCGTTCCGACGGGCTTGCCGTCCTCGGCGATAACGAACGGATCGAGATCCTGATCGATCGCGCCCGTTTCCTCGCGGTAGGTCTTTACAGCCTCTTCGGCGGAAGCAAACATTCTTCCCTCGCCGAGCACATGGGTCTTCCATCCGAGCTCAACCATATGCCAATTTGCTTCGTAACGATCCATTGTGATCTTCATGCGTCCGCCGCCCGACGCGATCTTTACGTCGAAATCATCAGAGCGGAGCGAATCGAGATAAGCTTCAAAGGGAATGACATAATCGAGTGCGGAGGTCTCTCCGACATCACGACCGTCGAGAAGTATATGAATGCGGACACGGCTCACGCCCTCCTTCTTGGCTTCGTCGATCATAGCCTTGAGATGATCAATGTGGGAATGCACGTTGCCGTCGGAGAAAAGTCCGAGAAAATGAAGCGTGCCGCCGTTTTTCGCCGCGGAAACAATCTCCTTCCACGCATCGGAGGTGAACATTTTTCCCGATTCGATCGACTGCGAGACAAGCTTTGCGCCCTGCGCGAACACCTGACCCGAGCCGAGCGCGTTATGTCCGACCTCGGAATTTCCCATATCGTCATCGGACGGAAGTCCGACCGCGGTGCCGTGAGCCTTGAGCTGTACAGTCGGGTACTCGGACATCAGCATATCGAGCGTAGGCGTATATGCCTCCGCAACGGCGTTGCCCTCTCTCTTCGGAGCAAGCCCGACACCGTCCATGACTATCGTAAGAACAGGACCTGCGGTCCCTTTGAATTCGCTGAGTTTTTCAAGCTTCATATATTTATATCTCCTTTGTATTATTTTCTCATTTATCGGACTTTTTATCCGCAGTGAAGGAGCGTACCGTCTCCGCGGCGAATGTCCCGAGCTGCGCGAACGCCTGCCCCGCGCCGAGCGCGTACACATATTTATGCACCGAAGAATCCCCCGAGGCGCACATGGATGCGAAAAGTGCCGTAAACATAAGGCACGCCACCGGATAGAGAAGAGCGATCACCCTTCTTACGGTGCGCATTTTATGCCCGATCAGCGCCGCCGAGCAAAGAAGGATCAGCACAAGCGACGACAGCGGCACCGTCATTGCGAAGTACGACGAAAACGCATCCGATGCCCAGACGGACGATGCGTCGGGCGAACGGCGGAACATGACGCAGGATGCGATGCACACCGCGATCCCCGCGGCGCCTGCGGCAAGTGAAATGAAAAATCCCGTGCGCAAAAGATACTTTCCGAAGAATGCGGAGCGCACGAAAAGCGCTGCGCCGAGTGCGGCGCACGCGAAGCCGATCACATAAAACATCACGCACCTCCAATCAGTTTATTTTATCACACATACCGCGTCAAGTCAATAATCAAGCCCCGATTTCCACCGGGGATATTGTACGATTTACGGAGTGCGCAAGGTGAATTTTACAAAAAACAGATTGACAACCTTACCTTTGCAGGGTACAATGTTAATCGTGTGATATCCTTCGCCGTCGGACCGATGGCAGACATAAAACAAACGTCTATCCGAAAGGAAAAAATGATGCAGAATATCATAGAGATTAGAAATCTCACGAAATCCTTCGGCGATATCCGCGCGGTGCGCGATCTCAGCTTCAGCGTAAGGCGTGGCGAGCTTTTTGCTTTTCTCGGCGTAAACGGCGCGGGAAAAAGCACGACAATATCGATAATGTGCGGCCTGCTTGAAAAGGACGGAGGCAGCATCTCGATATGCGGCACGGACACCGAAAAAAACATGCAGTCGCTCAAGAGGCGCATCGGCGTAGTGTTTCAGAATTCCGCGCTTGATCAGGCGCTGTCGGTGCGTGACAATCTTTCCGTCCGCGCCGCGCTTTACGGAATACGCGGAAAGGAGTTTGCGCGCCGTCTTGACGAGCTTGCCGAGCTTCTCGATTTCGGCGGTCTTCTCGGACGTACCGTCGGAAAGCTGTCCGGCGGACAGCGCCGCAGGATCGACATTGCGCGCGCGCTTCTTCACCGCCCCGAAATTCTCATCCTCGACGAGCCGACCACGGGGCTTGATCCTCAGACAAGGCATCTGCTTTGGGATGTCGTTACCGGGCTGAGGGGCAGCGAAGGGCTGACGGTCTTTCTGACAACGCATTATATGGAGGAAGCCGCCGACGCGGATTATGTGGTGATACTCGACAGCGGAAGCATCTGCGCCGAGGGAACACCGCTCGAGCTGAAGAACGCCTACACGGGGGACTTCATCACGCTTTACGGAATTGCGGAATCCGAAGCCGCCGCGCTCGGACATCCTTACGAAAGGATCGGTGACGCTTTCCGTATCTCGGTGCCGGACACCGCAAGCGCGACAAAGCTTATAATAGAAAATCCCGGACTTTTCGGGGATTTTGAAATCACAAAAGGAAAAATGGACGATGTATTTCTTGCGGTCACCGGAAAGAAGCTCGGCCAAGGTACGGAAAAATGACAGGACTCGGCGCTCTCATAAGACGCAACTGCAATCTGTTTTTCAAGGATAAGGGAATGTTTTTCACCTCCCTGATAACTCCGCTGATACTTCTCGTTCTGTACATAACCTTCCTCGGGAATGTCTACCGCGACAGCTTTTCCTCCGCGCTCCCGCCGTCGTTTCAGATTCCCGAAAAGCTTATAAACGCGACCGTCGGCGGTGAGCTTGTGTCGTCTCTGCTTGCGGTATGCTGTGTAACGGTCGCGTTCTGCTCAAATCTTCTCATGATCTCGGACAGGGTAAACGGAGCTGCGAAGGATCTCGCAATAACGCCGGTAAGACCGTCCGCCGTCGCGCTCGGGTATTTCATCTCGACCGTGCTCTCCACCCTTGCGATCTGCATGACGGCGCTCGGCGCATCGTTCATCTATCTTTCGCACATGGGCTGGTATCTGTCGGCATCGGATGTCCTTCTGCTGATACTCGATGTGATCCTGCTCGTGCTCTTCGGCACGGCGCTGTCGTCTGTCGTGACGTATCCGCTCACGACCTCCGGTCAGGGCTCGGCGGTCGGAACCGTAGTCAGCGCGGGATACGGCTTCATATGCGGAGCATATATGCCGATCTCAAGCTTCGGATCCGGACTTCAGCGCGTAATTTCGTTTCTTCCCGGAACGTACGGCACTTCCCTTCTCCGAAATCATACGCTCCGCGGAGCCTTCGCCGAGATGAGCGCATGCGGCTTTCCGTCCGAGGTTGTCGAAGGGATAAAGGACTCCGTTGACTGCAACCTTTATTTCTTCGGTCACGGCGTATCGCTCGGCGCGATGTATGCGATCCTCTCGATCTCCGCCGCCGTACTCATCGCCGCATACGTTATCATGAACACCGTTTTCAAAATAAAGAAATCCTGATATTATATCAGAAAAGCGGACTGCCGTGCAGTCCGCTTTTTCGTCGGAGTTACGCTCCTTATCTATTAAAACGCCCAATTTCCGTCTCTGAATATCGGAACATCGCGTCCGTCGCGGGTGTGAGCGGTGATCGAGAGATCCTCAGAGCCGATCATGAAGTCCTCGTGAATCTGCGAATCGTTGATTCCCTTCGCGCGGCACTCGTCAAGCGTATATTTTTCGTAATCCTTCAGGCAGTTCGAGAAGCCCATACCGAGTGCAAGATGGCACGCGGCGTTCTCGTCGAACAGCGTATTGTAGAAGAGTATTCCCGAATTTCTGATCGGAGAATCGTAGGGTACAAGCGCGCATTCGCCGAGGTATGCCGCGCCTTCGTCCATGGAGATCATCTGCTTCAGAAGCTCTTCGCCGCGCTTTGCCTTCACTTCTACGGCACGTCCGCCCTCAAATCTGATCGAGAAATCCTCAATCAGCTCGCCGCGGTACGAAAGCGGCTTCGTGGAGTAGACTATTCCCTCCGCTTCTCCGCGCTTCGGCGTTGTGAACACCTCCTCCGAAGGAATGTTCGGATTGAAGTAATTTCCGCTTCCGAGAGCGTACTCACCGCCGCCGCAGAAGAGTGCGTCCGGGATCATGCCGACCTTAAGGTCGGTGCCGTTCGACGACTTGTATTCGAGGCTCTCGATTCCGAGTGAGTTCAGATACTCGCAGCGGCGCGCAAGATCCTCGTTGTGCTTTCTCCATGCCTCCTCGGGATCCTCGTCAACGCGGGAGGTTTTGAGTATCGCTTCCCAAAGAAGCTCGACCGCACGGGATGCTCTCTCGCCGGGAAACACCTTCTTCGCCCACTTCACGCCGGGAACAGCCGCAATGCACCACTGATACTTGTTCTCCATCTTATCGCGGATCGGCTTGATCACCTTATAGCGCGCCTGCAGCGCCTTTGCGTTCTTCTCCTGATTTATGCCGCAGAGACCGTCGGGATCTTCCGAAATGAGATATATCCTGCACGGCAGGGTATCGGCGTAATGCTCAAGCTTTGCAACCTCCCAATCATCGAGAGTCGAAAGAGTTTTGAGTGAACGGTGACGGACGTGATATTTCTGCAGAGGCTGATGCGACCACTCGACGGTGACCTTGCGGGCACCCGCCTTGTAGCATTCATCCGTCAGCATTTCAACGAATTCCGGCTGATCAAGCTCCGCCTGAATTACAACGTCCTGTCCCTTCCGGATTTTCACGCCGACTCTTGCAATAAGCTTCGCGTACTTTCTGAGAATAGTCTTTTTCATATGTTTTGTCCTTTCAGGATTATTTTTAATTCGTGTATGCGTACCGACGCGCGGTCTGCGTCTTTACGCGCTCAAGCGCCCGCCTTCCTAAATATCGGAAGAACGGACGCTTTGCGTTATTATATAATCGTTATCGTGCGTGATCGCACTCTTCTTCGTCGTCGGTGTCGAGCATATCCCGTTTTCTCGCTTCCTCGATCTGTGCCTTTACCATCATATCCTTGACCTTCATGAGTCTTGAAAGATTTCCTCTCTCGTTTTCGTCAAGCTTCATGGATATTTCCTTGATCTGCACCTCATACTGTGGGATCATGATGTACTCGAGCGCGTTTACGCGGCGGCGGGTACGTTCGATCTCATCGCACAGAAGAAGCGAGGTCTTTTCAAGCTGAGCGAGGTGCACAAGCTCCGGAAGCACGTCCGTAAGCTCATCCGTTGCGAGGTCGAGCGCGGACGTTGTGAAAGCGAAGCCGTAGGGAGAAGCGCTCTTGCCCTTGTCATAGCTGAAATCGTACCTCGGCACGATCACGCTCATGATATTTTCCTCGCCGACCGAAAGCTCTCCGCCGCCCGCCGGCAGCATAAGAGCCGCAGTCATCATACGCGGATCGGTCTGAGCCGCGGCTATCGAAAAGCGTCCGTCAACATCGCCGAGCGTCAAGGAAAGCTTCTCACGAAGCTCCTTTGCCTCACGGACCGCATCGAGAAAGCGGCGCATGAGCTCGTCGCACTTATCCTTGAGAAGCTTATGCCCGCGCCGAGCGGTTGCAAGCTGACCCTTGAGCCGCTTCAGCTCCATACGGGTGGGATTAACTTTTATCGCAGCCATTGGGATCTCCTTTCCGCCGCGTTAAGACTCCGGCCAATATTTATCGAGTATTGCGGGCTTGATGCGCTTCATCTCGGAGCGCGGAAGTATCTTAAGCAGCTCCCATCCGAGATCAAGCGTCTGCTCGATCGTGCGATCCTCGTAGAAGCCCTGATTGATATAGCGCTTCTCGAATTCATCCGAGAACTTCGCATACAGTCTGTCTGTCGGTGTAAGCGCCGCCTCGCCGAGAACGACCATAAGCTCTTTCGCCTCACGTCCGCGCGCGTAGCTCGAGAAAAGCTGGTTCATCGTGTTCGCGTGATCCTCTCTCGTTTTGCCTTCGCCGATTCCCTTGTCCTTCAAACGCGAAAGCGAAGGGAGAACATCGACCGGCGGAAGATATCCCTTGCGGTACATCTCGCGAGAAAGGATTATCTGCCCCTCGGTTATATATCCCGTGAGGTCGGGGATCGGGTGGGTCTTGTCGTCCTCGGGCATCGTAAGGATCGGGATCATCGTGATCGATCCCGCGGAGCCCTTCTTGCGTCCCGCACGCTCGTACATTGTCGCAAGGTCGGTGTAAAGGTATCCGGGGTAGCCGCGGCGTCCGGGAACCTCCTTGCGCGCCGCCGACACCTCGCGCAGCGCCTCGGCGTAATTCGTGATGTCCGTGATTATGACAAGCACATGCATATCGCACTCAAAGGCGAGATACTCCGCCGCGGTAAGCGCCATACGCGGTGCGCTTATACGCTCGATCGCGGGGTCGGAGGCAAGGTTGACGAACATAACCGTTCTGTCTATCGCTCCGGTCTTTTTGAAGTCGGAGATAAAGAAGTCCGCCTCCTCAAAGGTTATGCCGACCGCGGCAAACACCACGGCGAATTTCGTTTTCTCTCCCTCGGAGCGGACCTTTGCCTGACGCGCGATCTGCGCGGCGAGGTTTGCGTGAGGAAGTCCCGAGCCGGAGAAGATCGGGAGCTTCTGTCCGCGGACAAGCGTATTCAGTCCGTCGATCGTCGATATTCCCGTCTGTATGAATTCGGAGGGATAGTTTCGCGCGGCGGGATTGATCGGCGTACCGTTTATGTCGAGCGACTTGTCCGGTATTACCGAAGGACCGCCGTCGATCGGCTCGCCCATTCCGGAAAAGACGCGTCCGAGCATATCCTTCGACACGGGAAGTTCGATCCCGTGACCCGAAAAGCGAACCTTGGAATTTGCGAGATTCAGCCCCGCAGAGCTTTCGAAAAGCTGAACGAGCACGTTCGAGCCGTTGATCTCGAGGACGCGGCAGCGGCGCTTTTCGCCGTCCGGCAGCTCGATCTCTCCGAGTTCGTCATACTTTACGCCGTCCACCTTGCGCAGCAGCATCAGAGGCCCCGCGACCTCTTCTATAGTTCTGTATTCCTTGACCATATCAGTTATCCTCCTTAGTGCAGAGCGATGCGCATTCCGAATCTATTTCGCTTCTGACGGACGCATATACCGCCTCGTAGGTCTCGGGATCGGCATCCTTTGCGCGTCCGATCTTCTCTCGGCACGCAAGAGAGGAAAGCTTCTCTATATCCGCTCCCTTTCCGAGCGCGTCAAGCGCGCGGTCGCGGAAATAAAGTATCAGCGAAAGTATCGCGTACTGTTTTTTCAGCGACGAATACGAATCCGTATCGCTGAACGCATTCTGCTGCAGAAAGTCCTCGCGCACGCTCCGTGCGACTTCAAGGGTAAGTCTGTCCGTGGGAGACAGCGCGTCAACGCCGACAAGCTTCACGATCTCGTCGAGTCCCGCCTCCTCCTGGAGGATCGTTGACATCTGCGCAACGAGCGAATTCCAATTCGGATCGACGTTCTTCGTATACCAATCGCCGAGGCGGTCCTTGTAGAGCGAGTACGAATTCAGCCAATTTATAGCCGGGAAATGACGGCGGTAAGCAAGCGAGGAATCAAGTCCCCAGAACACCTTGACTATTCGAAGCGTCGCCTGTGTGACAGGCTCGGAGATGTCGCCGCCTTGAGGAGATACCGCCCCGATCGCCGAAAGCGCTCCGTAGCGCGCGTCCTTTCCGAGGCACTCGACCGCGCCCGCACGCTCGTAAAACTGCGCAAGGCGCGACGTAAGATACGCGGGGTATCCTTCGTCTCCGGGCATTTCCTCGAGGCGTCCGCTCATCTCGCGGAGCGCCTCCGCCCAGCGTGACGTGGAATCCGCGATAACCGCGACCGAATATCCCATATCGCGGTAATACTCGGCGATCGTGATTCCCGTGTAGATCGACGCCTCGCGCGCCGCAACGGGCATATCAGATGTATTTGCGATGAGCACGGTACGCTTCATCAGCGATTCGCCCGTGCGCGGGTCGCGTATCTCGGGGAATTCGTTAAGAACGTCCGTCATCTCGTTGCCGCGCTCGCCGCAGCCGATATAGACGACGATATCGACGTTCGACCATTTTGCAAGCTGGTGCTGAACGACGGTCTTGCCCGAGCCGAAGGGGCCCGGCACGCACGCCGTTCCGCCCATTGCTATCGGGAAAAGCGTATCTATCGAACGCTGTCCGGTTATCATCGGCTCGGACGGCGGAAGCTTGCGTGAATACGGGCGGCTCTTTCGCACGGGCCATTTCTGCATCAGCGTAACGTCAAAATATCCGTTTGAGGTATGGATCGCGCCGACCTTGTCGGTCACGGTATATTCGCCGGAGGCAAGGGATTCCACGGTTCCGGCAATGCCGTAGGGCACCATTATCTTATGGCGGATGACCTCGGTCTCGTCAACGTATCCGAGAATGTCGCCTGCCTCGACCTTGTCTCCGACCGATGCGGTCGCAACAAATTTCCACTTCGCCGTCCGATCGAGCGCGGGAAGATTTATTCCCTTCTTTATGTTCGGACCCGCCGCCTCATACATACGCTCAAGCGGGCGCTGGATACCGTCGTATATCGTGGTTGCAAGTCCCGGTCCGAGCTCTGCCGACAGCGGCGCTCCCGTGGAGACAACGCGGTCTCCGCGTCCGAGTCCCGCGGTCTCCTCATACACCTGGATCGATGCGCGATCTCCGTGGATCTCGATTATCTCTCCTATAAGCTGCTGCTCACCGACACGCACGACGTCGAACATATTCGCGTCGCGCATTCCCTCCGCAATAACGAGCGGTCCGGATATTTTCTGAATTCTTCCCTCAGTCATTATCTCCTCCGCGTCCCTTCATACGGGAGCTTCCTTTCATTAAAATCCGCAGCACACGGCAAAAACGCCGCCGTGCGAATCACTCTTTATAAACTATATCTGCGCCGACCGCGCGCTCCACCGCGCGCCTCATAACGAGCGTTGCGCCGCCGCTTCCCTCCGCCGTTCCCGGAAGGACCGACACCGCGGGAGAAAAGCGCCCTGCATATGAGGCGATCTTATCCGAGAGCGCGTCCGCGTATTCCGGGGATACGAAGATTATCTCCGCTCCGTCCTTCTCCGCGCGGTCAAGCCCGGATGCGGCGCTTTCCCCGTCCTCGGCAAAATAAACCGAAAATCCGACGGAGAGATAGCAGAGAACCGCCTCTCTCGATCCGACTATTGCGATTTTTGACATTTCAAAACCACCTTCTACCGACGCTTTCCGAGAACTGCGCCGCGTATTTCATTCTGCGCGGCACCGCGCCTGAGATAAGCGCCCGCCGTCATAAATGCGCGGACATCGGATTCGTGCTCGACGATGAACGCGCAGAGCACCTCCGGTCCGAAAGCGACAAATTTAACCGCAGACAAAAGCTCTTCGCTCTTTGAGTCAAAATATGCTTCGATCTCGCGCACGGCATCGGTCTCCGCATCCGACGAATGAAGCAGTGTGGAAAACTCCGTGCCGCACAGCGACGCGGCAAGCGCGTCGGTCGAAAATTCGCCGGACGCGAATTTTTCGCGCGTGAGAGTACCGCCCGAAACAAAGGCACGGTCAAACAGCGCGCGTTTCGCCGAATCGGAAAGAGCCGTTTTCGCAATACGGAAATATGCCGTCACGTTCGCCGAATCGGCGCGGACCCCGCAAAGCTTCGAAAGCAGAGGCACACCCGATGCGGCGGCGCTTTTCGCCGTATCTTCAAAGCATCCGGCGTCAAGCGCGAGATCTATCGCCCTTGCTTCGCCGGTCGAGGCATAGTCGGCAAGCGCTTTTTCAGCCCCCGCCCGTATTCCCTCGGGAAAAGCCTCAAACGAATTCTTTTCGGCGGCACTGTATGCCTCGTCCGCGCCGACCGTTCCGAACGGGAACAGCGCCGGACGCGGCGCGTCGGTGATCCGCGCCTTTATGCAGAGCTTGAGATTTGCGGCATCGTACTTATAAAGCAGGCTGTCGAACAGCGCGGGCACGGGCGAGAACGAACGCACGAGCTTCACCGCCGCCGAAAGATAAGCGTCGCAGAGCGCATCAAGCGTCAAGCCGTCCTGAGGCATTGCATCCTGAGGAAAAAGCGATCTGACGAAAGCGCAGAGCGCATCCACCGATGCGCAGTCCGCAGCCTTTGAAACGCGGTCGTTATGCGATAACTGACCTTCGGATGCGCGTGCGAGCGCCGAAGCCTGAACAAAATCGGTACTTTTCATGAGAACAGCACCTTTACGACTTCGCTCTCGGTATCGGCTCTAAGCGATGAGATCACAGCCTTGACCGAGCAGTTCGTCTCAATGTCGCCGTAGCGGAGTATGAGCCCGCCTCTTATATCGGCAGTCTCCTCGGCGACCGATACGGAGATATCCTTTCCGCGTTTGCCGAGCAATTCAGCACTTCGTCCGAGCACGCGCTCCGAAAGCTTTTCGCGGTCCGCGGAATTGAAGATCACTTCGAAATTGCAGTCCGCCTCTTCGCCGTAATGCTCGGCAAGCTCCGCCGCCTCATCAAGGCGCGAGTTCACGGCATCGGAGAGAAGGTGCGAAAGAAACGAAACGTAATCCTCCTCGGGGAGCGAGCAGATATACTCTTCGGCGTTTGTATATGCGCGGTCGATCAGTCCGACCCTCGCGCGGAGAAGCACTTCGCGGCGCTTCATTGACGCCGCGCTCTCGGCGCGGGATGCGATCATAGCACATTCGCGTTCGATCCTTTCGCCGTTCATGCGGCGCATATCGTTTATTTTATTCTCACAGCCTTCGTTGAGCTCCGAGATCTCGCGTTCCGCCTTTGCGCGGACAGCTGCGATCTTTTCATCCGTCTCCGCGGCTATTTTATCAATTATTTTGTCGAAATTATTCATATATATGAGCTGCGTATTCCCTTTCTCTCCGGCGTCTGCAAGTTTTAGACACATGTGGAATTTGAATCGATATTATGCATATGTCTAAAACGTTCCGCCGGAGCTTTTTTGAAGGCGATTTCACGCCTTCGCAAGGTAAAAGCGACTTTGTTATGCGTTGAACGACATGATGGGAAGGAGAGATACAAGGAGCGAGAATATTGCGTAGGTCTCAACAAGCGCGGCGTTGGTTATCGCCTGTCCGATTGCGCCGGGACGGCGTGAAACAAGGTTGATTCCGGCAGCGGCGACGCGTCCCTGGAATATCGCGGATACAAATCCGACGACCGCAATGGGGAGTGCGCAGGCGAAGAGGTAAACGCCCTGCATGATCGTGAGCTCTGCTCCGCCCGAAAGGATTCCCGCTTTGACGAAAATCATGAACGCAGTAACGAAGCCGTAGATTCCCTGAGTTCCGGGGAGCGCCTGAAGAAGGAGCGCACGACCGAACTTGGAAGGATCCTCGGCGAGCATCCCGGAAGCCGCCTCACCGACGATTCCGACGCCCTTTGCGCTTCCGCAGCAGGCGAGTATTGCCGCAAGTGCGGCGCCGAACAATGCGATGTTCTGACCGGTAAAAATTGATGAAATGATTCCCATTTTTCTTTTCTCCCTTGATTGAATTGATTATTTAAAGACCGTATACTTTGTATCCGGTGCAAGCGGTACAAATTCACGTCCGCCGTCTTCAAAGAATTTTCCGAAAAATTCGATGTACTGCAGACGGCTTGTATGAACGTAGGTTCCGAGAAGGTTTACTGCAAAATTCAGAGTATGTCCGAGAAGGAATGCGAGTGTCATGGAGATCACACCGCCGATTCCCGGTCCGCCCATCGCGCCGAAGATGTTGACGACGTTTGCGATTACCGCCGACGCAAGGCTGAGTGCAAGGATTCTCGAGTACGAAAGAAGATCGGAGCCGTAGCTCACTATATCGTACAGTGAAAGAATACCTTTAAGCAGCTTCATTATCGGGTTCTTTTCGGCGCGTCCCTGCGAAAAGATCAGCATCAGCGCACCGATAAGAGCGCATATCATTCCCGCCGTCGGGAAAACGAAGTAAAGACCGATTCCCGCGAACAGAATGAACCAGCTTCCGACATCGAACATCGCGGCGACCGGGTGTCCGTCGCGCACCGTTATGCCGAATTTGATCGCCATTCCGGTGAGAAGATGAAGCGCGCCCATCGCAAGCGATATCACGAGGAACAGGATCGGATTGTCGATCATGTTGAAGCAGAGCGCCATGTCGGGTGCTTTCTCGATCCCGAGAAAGTCCTCCATGATCCGCGTCGGCATATCACCGAAGTATCCGCCGAAGAGCGCACCGCCGACCATTGAAGCAACTCCGCACATTGCGAACATCCGGAGAAAGCGCGCAAGCGATTCCTTGGGGCGCATAAGCTTCAGTCCAAGGAGGCATCCGACCGTAAGCGTCAGTCCGTATCCGACATCGGCAAACATGAGACCGAATATCAGGATATAGAACACACCCATCACCGTGGTCGGGTCAAACGCGCCGTATGAGGGATAGGAATAAAGTCCGACGATAGGCTCAAACTGCGATCCGAACGCCCCGTTTGAAAGAATGATCGGAACGCTTTCCTTTTCCGGCTCCGGTTCGTCAAACGAATATGCGGCGCCGACATCGCCGAACAGCTTTTCGAGCTTTCCCGCATAACGCTCGCTCACCCATCCGCCTATAACCGAGCATCGCTCGGTCTGTCTCATCTTGTCCTTTTCACGAAGCCGCGCCTCAGCTGTGGTCAGGTAATCGAGGTATACCCTCATCTCGGTGAGCTTGCCGTCCGCAAGAGCCTTCGCACGTTCACGAAGCTCCGTGAGTTTTTGATTTTCGAAGTCCGTCTCCGCTATGCACGACGCGATAACTCCGTCGGCATAGCCTTCATCGGAGCTTGCCTGCGCCTGAGTCTGCGTAAATCCGAGCGACGACAGCGCCGACATGCAGCTGTCGAAATCGTCGCGGTGCGCGGTCATTGCAACAGCAGACCCGTTCTTTCCCGTTGATATGACATCGACCGTGCATGCGTAATCGCCGAGAGCGGACGTTATCTCTTCATCGCCGATCGAGGGCGGAAGAGTGCCGCAAACGGTCGCTGTCCTCGCAGTCATGCTTTCCGGAAGCTCAAACTCCGAGTGCGCAAACGGTTCGCACGAGGCGATCTCGTCGCCGAGAAGCTGAATCTTCTTCTCCGCCCCGGCGATAGCGTCCTTTATTTCGAGCGCCTCGGACGCACACTTTCTCGCATCCCCGAGGGTATCGCGCTCGAACTCATCTGCGTCGACCTCCTCGGGCCGGAGGAACATCGGATGCTTTCCGGTGTATGCATCCGTGAGGAATTCAAGCGCCGTGCGGGCGGACGCGATCTCCGACGAAAGAGATGCAAGCTCCTCGGAATTATCAAATCCGGGAAGCGCCGCTGCGGACGCGATCTCCTCCGGGAGCGCGTACTCGGGCAGATCATCATCTGCCGGGGTTTCCCTCGCCTCATTCAGATATTCGAGCCTCGCACATCCGAGCCGCTGCAATTCATAAAGCAGTTTTTCCGCATCGCACGTTCGCACCGCAGCGGAAAACTTTTTCATCTTGCTTACTGCCATTTTCCGACGATCCTTCCGACTATAAGCCTGACAGCTTCGGGAAGATACGCTCCGCGGCTGCGGATAAGCTCCTCCGCCTCGACCATCGCCTCCCGCTCGGCAAGCACCGACGTTTTCGTGGCTTCC